>PVBE012957686.1_pt1 | contig 65825 bp, 63 predicted proteins | sample 1631181 | NCBI WGS metagenome assembly PVBE01 (sample SAMN08397723, study PRJNA350692) | Marine metagenome, whole genome shotgun sequencing project. | isolation source: water | place: Pacific Ocean | collected 2012-04
ATTAAATTACAGATTTTAATATATAGAAAATTGATTGACCAACCTTAAGCCTGTCTACAGCTATCCACATTTCATATTCCTCAAATGCAGGTTTTTTAGAAATATCCGAAGATGTTTCAAAAATTACTAAGGAATTTTTTGCCCATAGAGAAAAATCTTTGGCCTTAAATAATGAATCTGCTATATCACATGAATCTGCATATGGAGGGTCTAAAAAAATCAAGTCAATATTTTGGCTTAAATTAGCTAACATTCCGCAGACTTTTTTCGTATCTTTATTTAAGATTGTCATGCTGGATTTTACCCCGGCTTTAATAATTTTATTAATATTTTTAGAAATGATTTTGCAGTTGCTGCGTAATATTTCTATAAAATATACATCTCCTGCACCTCTACTGGCTGCTTCTAGACCAAATCCACCTGCCCCTGCACAAAGATCTACAACAGTGAAACCATTTAAATTATTCAGTCTGTCAAAAAGAGATCTTCTGGCCCTAACGCTAGTTGGTCTTACTGTTAAACCACTGGGAACGTCGAGTTTTACATTTTTAGCAATTCCTGCAATTATATTCATTTTATTAATTCTCGTTATTTATAAAGCAGGCGCAATAGTGTTCTGTTCCATTTACCTGCTTTAATTCCGGTATTTCGCTTCTGCAAATTTCATTAGCAGAGTTACATCTAGGATAAAATCTGCAACCATTATCAAAATTAATTTTATTATTTAAATCATTACAAATTATCTTTTTATTTAATTTCTTTGAAAACTCAACTGTCGGAACTGCCGACAGCAGTGTTTTTGTATATGGATGTTTGGGGTTATTTATTAACGTTTCACTATCAGCAACTTCTATTATTTTGCCTAGAAACATAACCATAATTCTGTCACATATATTTTCAATAACAGCTAAATCATGTGATATAAACAAATAAGACATATTTGTTTTATTTTGAATTTCAATCAATAAATTAATAATTTGAGCCTGTATACTTACATCTAACGCAGAAACAGGTTCGTCCGCTATTATTAATTCAGGTTCAATTGCCAATGCTCTAGCTATTGCTATTCTTTGTTTTTGTCCGCCACTAAACTGATGTGGAAATTTGCTCAAATGCTGCTGACTCAACCCTACCATCTCTACTAGGCTTATAATTTTTTCATATCTTTCCTCTTTGTTCAGCTTTGTAAACAGCAATAAAACTTCATCTAATATTGAAAAGATTTTTTTCTTTGGATTTAATGAACTATAAGGATCCTGAAAGATCATCTGATATTTTTTACATATTTCCTTACGCTGCTTATTTGTTATATCAGTAATATCTTTATTTGCTATTTTTATTCTACCTTCAGTCGGCTGTTCTAGCTTTACTATTAATTTTGCAATTGTAGATTTTCCACAACCGCTTTCTCCCACTAACCCAAGTGTTTCCCCTTTTTTTATTTTAAAGGAAACTGAATCAACAGCCTTTATAAATTCATTTTTACTGAATATTGATTTTTTGATTGGGTAATACTTTTTTATATTATTTACTTCAAGTAAAGCCATGGTATAAAATTATTAATCTTTAGTAAGTTCAACATCGCCTATATCAGACTCAACTGTTACAGACTGTCCTAATATTTCTATATTAATAGTAACCAATTCTTTGCCATTTCGTATCTTTACTATACCTTCCACCCCACTAAGAGGTCCTGTAGTAACTGTTATTTTTTGACCAGTAACAATTTCCGGTTTTATTGCCAGTTCTTTCTCTGTAGATATGCTTTCAAGAATTTTCAAAGCATTAAGTTCACTTATTAACTGTGACTCTGTTGCTATATCCATACCAACACGAAACAAAACATGATGTGACTTTACTAATGTTTTATATATTTCTGCTGAAATATTACAAAAAATATACCCAGGAAACATTGGCACATTAAATGTGACATTTTTTTTATTGTATCTTTTTATGCTTAATCTCAAAGGCAGATAGTAAACAATATTATTTGCCTTACAATATTCTGCCAGTTTCTTCTCTCTTTTAACCTTTGTTCGTACAGGTGTCCATAATTGGTCATCTATATGGACTATTTCAGTCTCGTTCATAAAGTAATATTATCCCTTCTTATTTACCTGATGGAATGAACAATAGTTTTCTAAAGAATTTTTTTCCACAAAATGAACGAATTTTTTCTTCAATTAAAGAACTGTAGTAATTTTTAAGCTCCATAAGCCAAATACTATTATTAACTTCTATACTCAAATAACCATTTTTTATAGAAACTGGTTTTGACACTTTCCCTACCTGTTCACCAACTAGAGCGATCCATTCTTTTTGCAATCTTACCAGTTTGCCCTGCTCAGGAATAGAAGCTTCAGACATAATTTTTTTTAGTGAGTCCTGGATTGGAATAGGCTTAGGAAGATAAGCAGTAATTTCGTTTTTTGCTACGCCCTTTCCATACCATTCTGACAATATAGATTCTAATTTATTATATTTTTTTCTCTTAGATTTTTTATGGATTTTGAACCATTTGTCATCAAAATTATTATTCATATTTTTTAATTCTTAAATCCGAAGAAATATAAAGGCATACAAAGGAATTCCCAAAAAAACATAAATGGAGCTACTGCGCCTTGAATTATATTGTCAATTCCATATCCAAGTAATCCAAAGGGAAATCCAAGAGTAACTTGTAAAAAGCCAAGTGGAAGCCTGAAAAAATTTAATAACTCTATACCGGCTTTATACCATCCTGGAATAGTTCGAATAAGTCCTTTCGCTGTATATTTTGCAATTTTAATCGCATAAGGTAATAATATTGGAGCTAAAATAGCAATGGTAACCGGGTCCATTGCTCTAGCTTTAGGCACTGGAATCCCATAGGCCAGTATACCTGCACAAAGATAAATAAAGAGAGACTTTTTAGCGTATGCGTACATTAATACATATTAATGGATTTTATTATAAAATATCTTACTCTTAATGATAAGATAATTTATAATAAAATCTATAAGCTACATGCATTAAAAAATGCTAAAAAGCAGTTTTATTATTCTTTCTGTAAAATATACTCTACAGAATCGACCAAGGCTTCCCATGATGCTTCTATTATATTTTCACTTACTCCAACAGTCTCCCAAGTTTCTTTTCCATTACCGGATTCAATTAAAACTCTTGTTTTTGACGCTGTTCCATCATTACCCTCAAGTATTCTGACTTTATAGTCATTCAATTTGACATCTTTTATTTCAGGATAAAAACGTCTTAATGCTTTTCTTAAAGCTTTGTCCAAAGCATTAATCGGGCCTTCTCCTTCAGCTGCTGTAAGTTCATGTTCACCTTTGACATTAACTTTGACAGTAGCTTCAGCAATACATGGTTTATCATGCCCTCTTTGCTCAATAATCACACTATAACCATCTAAACTAAAAAATGGAGTATGCCTATTCATTGCTTTATCCAGCATAATGCTGAATGAAGCATCAGCTGTTTCAAATTCATAACCTTCATTTTCCATTTTCTTCAAATTTTCTAAAACATCTTTCAGTTCATCTTTGGATATGGTTTCTAAGTTATGTTCAGCTATTTTCATTAATATATTACTTTTTCCTGACAGATCAGAAACTAAAATTCTACGCTTGTTCCCCACTAATTCAGGAGTTACGTGCTCAAAGGTCACCGGATTTTTATCAACAGCATTGACATGCATTCCCCCTTTATGAGCAAATGAACTGTCACCAACATAAGGTTGTCTGTGATTGTTTTTTAAATTTGTTATTTCATCAACGAATCTACTCAGTTCTTTTAATTTTGTTAAATTACCGTCCGGCAAAACTTTTTTATGCATTTTCAGCTCAAGATTAGGCAGTATAGAGCATAAATTTGCATTCCCGCACCTTTCACCATAGCCGTTTATTGTTCCCTGGATATGCCTAATCCCTGCTTCAACAGCAGTTAAAGAGTTTGCAACTGCTAAATCAGAATCATTATGACAATGAATACCGACAATAATATCTTTTGAAAGTGAATTAACTACGTCTTTGCATATTGTATTAATTTCAGAAGTTAGACACCCACCGTTTGTATCACATAATACAACTGTTGTTGCACCATTACTTACAGCTGTTTTTAAAGCAGCCTTAGCATACTCAGAGTTATCTTTATAACCATCAAAAAAATGTTCTGCATCAAAAATAATCTCTCTGCCTTTATCATGCAGAAAAGAGCATGAATCTGCAATAATTTTCAAATTGTCATCTGGTGATATTCTTAATACATCGTTGACATGCAGTAGCCATGACTTTCCAAAAATGGTTACTACGGGTGCTTCTGATTCAAGCAGCTTTAATATATTGTCATCTTCTTCAACTTTATTATTGTTTCTTCTAGTACTTCCAAAAGCAGCAAGTTTTGAATTAATAAAATTAATTTTTTTGGCTGCTTCAAAAAAAGCAATATCTCTTGGATTAGATCCTGGCCAGCCTCCTTCGATATATAAAACACCGAATTTATCAAGATTTTCAGCAATTCTAATTTTATCATGCATTGAAAATGAAACACCTTCTGCCTGTGATCCATCTCTGAGTGTTGTATCATAAATATTTATAAAGTCTGAATTTAACATATATAATTATGTCCTCTATCTAAGTGGTTTTTGATTTTGAATTTTGCCAATGATATTCTAATTCAGCAATTTCCAAGTCCGAAAGATATTTATTATCTTTTCTTACCTGTGTTTCAATGTAATTAAATCGTGATTTAAATTTATCAATTGTTTTATTAAGCAAGGTCGTTGAAGACCCTCTATTTCTAAAACGTGATAAATTTACCAACGTAAATAATAAATCACCAATTTCCTCTTCTATTTCTTCATTATTATTGGTAGCATAAGCTTTTTTAAGCTCGTCTATCTCTTCATCAAGCTTAATTAGTATACCTTGTTCATTTTCCCAGTCAAAGCCTATTCCTGCAGCTTTTTCTTGTATTTGCTCTGCTCTTACGAGTGCAGGTAAGTTATTTGGAATGCCGTCTAAAATAGAGGTTGGCTGTGGAATGTTTTTTTTCTTTTTTTCTTCTGATTTTATTTCTTCCCATAATTTTACAACTTGATCAGGATTATTAAGTTTCTGATTATTTCCAAAAATATGAGGATGTCTTCTAAGCATTTTTTCAGATACTTCATTTACTACATCTTCAAAAGAAAACCTACCGTTTTCATTTGCAATTTGAGAATGGAAAACTATATGCATCAATAAGTCACCTAACTCTTCTTTAATATTCTCACTATCTTCAGCATCGATTGCATCCAGCAGTTCTGCAGCTTCCTCAATAAACAGAGTTTTTAAAGATTCATGTGTCTGTTTCCTGTCCCATGGACAGCCATCAGGAGCTCTTAGGTGTCTTATAATGCTTACAAGTTCATCTATATTATGATTTTTTTTAGCCATAAGTAAATTTCTCTTATATATAATAAATTTATTTAATCTATTTGGTTGTTTATAAAAAGCAAGATTAGGGTAATAATTAATCAGCGTGGAAAGATCATAATCATTATTGACTGTTATTTGCATCGATCCAATACGAGGAATCAATAATATATCCATCAATGTGTATTGGATGGTTGTCACTGTTTCTTATAGCTGCGATATAGGCATGAACTTTTGTCTTTACCTTATCACCTTTGGAAACAATAGAAAAATTAAGTTCAAAATTATCTATATTGTTTTTAATATTTTTATAAATTTTATAAATTACTTTTTTAGTGTCATATTCATCTATAATATCATAAAAAGTAAAATGTTTTTCAATCAGTTCCTGATGAGTATATCCAAATCTCAGTATATTAGGCGATACAAATTCAAGCAGGTCTTCTTCAGCTATTTTATATCTAAATACGATTACAGGTCCATTAAAAAAGACCTTTCTTTCTCTTTGAAGTTGGTCATAAATATTTTTCCTTTGAATGATTTGTTTTTTAAGAAAATAGTTCGAATTTTCAAGAGCTTTAGTTCTTTCTTCTACTTTTTTTTGTAGGTTGTTTTTAGCTAAGATCAAAGAATGTTCAGCTTTCTTTAATTGTGATACATCAGTTCCTACGCCAATTAAACCTGCAAGGGAATTATCTGCTCTTTTATGGGTAGTTTCATGAAAAACCATATTTATATGTTTATTTTTTGTTTTATGTATGGTTAACTCATAAACCTCTGTCCCTCCGTGAGATATAAGATAGATCTCTTTTTCTCTTAATATTTCACTGTTATGTTCATCAAAAATGTCGAATACTGTTTTCCCAATAATATCATTTTTAGGCATACCGACAAGTCTTTCAAAAGCTGTATTACATGCCCCGAAAGTTAAATCTGTTCCCTTTAAAAACAGTGGACTAGGTATATTATCCATTACACTTTGCAAGAAGTGTAATTGTTCTTTCTGAAATTTTTCAGTTTTTCTTCTTTCAATTGTATATCTTATAGCGATGGATAGTATATGAGCATTATTTTGTGCCTTCAACAAATAATCTGAGGCTCCATATCTAACAGAACTGACTGCAAGTTCAGCATCTTCTTCATGACTGACAATTATAATAGGTAGTTCCGGTATGTTGGAAGATGCAATCTTAAGCATCCGCATTGGATTGTGCTTAATTAAATCTAAATCTAAAAAAATAACGTCACATGGTTTATTACTAATATTCTCAAATATCTTTTCTATATTATCAAAAATAATAATAGAGAAATCAAGAGTTTTTGAAGAAGCAAGAACTTTAGTTAAATGTTCCTTGTATTCTAAATCTTTTGATATTAATAAAATTTCAATTTTTTGAGTTTTCATTCATTCTTTATATGGAATTATTATTAAAACATAAAATAGTAATTACAATTATATTGAAATATATTTTCAAAGTCAATGTTCAAATTAAACAGTATGTAAATTTGCTCAAATGATATGTAAAAAAACTTAATTTCATCCAAAATCAGAATAATGATAATACTATAATCATTATTTAGGAGGATTAAGCGGATAAGTGTTGTTAAGAACTCTGTTGCTATTAATGGCGTCCCATATTTTTTTATCTTTATAAATTTGTTTTACCAGCTTGGAAACAGTTAGTTTTAAAATTCTGGCAGCTTCTCTAATATCATACCTGTTTTCTTTTAAAATATCAAAAACTCTGGCAATCCATAAAGGATATTCGTCGTTGGCAGAACTGACAACAGTTCTATCTAATTCAATCTCAGGGCCAAGGATATTAATAGCAATTTTAATTTTTAGTTTTCTTACAGCAATTTTTTTATTGACAGCCTGCTCTCTGTAATTATCAGAAATTACTGTTAAACCTGTGGGGAGGTGAGTGAGTCTTACTGCTGAAGATTTTTTATTTTTCTTCTGTCCCCCTGGTCCTGTAGATTTATAATTTTCAACTTTACAGTATTTTAGAAAGCTTATATCTTCAGATATAAGCCACTTGTTTCGTTTATCAAAATAGTTCTCTTCCATTGTAAAATTCTAATTTTCTGTACATAAGCAAAAAGCCTCTTAAGTAAATTGACCTAAGAGGCATAATATTTAAAACAAAGCTAATGAAATAGCTATTCTACATATTCCTGTATTTCTTCAAGGTCTTCAGCTTCTTCTTTATCTGTTATCGGATGCTTTGAAGGTTTATAATGATTTTGAACTTTATCATAATGCTTTCTAAGCTGAGTATTAGCTTTATCTGCAATTGAATCTATAGAATCATACATATCAAAAGATTCATCACTTGCTTCTACATTAAAGTTTTTACCTCTGATTATTACTTCAGCTTCATATCTTGATTTTTGTGCATCTAAAATTACTCTTGCACTTGTGATCTTAGGAAAATTTTCGATTAAAGAAGTAATTTTATCTTCAGCATAAGTTTTTAATGTTTCAGAAATATTCCCGTTTCGAACACTTACGATAATACTCATTATTGACTCCTTTTTTTATTTGACAGTATACTATAGCAATAGTAATAAATAAAACAATTAAAATACACTTTACATAGCGAATTTCGGACCTAAATATATTTCACGTGCTTTTGGATCTTTAACCAAGTAATCACTGCTGCCGTGCAATAAAATCTGCCCTTCACACATTATGTAAGCTCTGTTAACAACAGAAAGGGTTTCTCTCACATTATGGTCAGTTATCAAAATAGCAAGTCCCTTGTCTCTAAGTTTTAAAATAACTTGCTGTACATCATAAACAGCTATAGGGTCCACTCCGCTGAATGGTTCGTCTAAAAGTATAAGAGATGGATTTGTTACTAATGCTCTTGTTATTTCCAACCTTCTTCTTTCGCCGCCACTCAATGTCATTGCCGGCTGTTTTGCCAGGTAGGCTATTTCTAGTTCATCTAACAAAAATTTAAGTCTCTGTTTTCTTTCAGAAGATGTTAAATCTAAAGTTTCTAATATTGCCATTATGTTTTGTTCAACCGTCAATTTTCTAAAAATAGAAGCATCCTGAGCAAGATACCCCATCCCCAACCTGGCACGCCTATACATTGGATAATTTGAAATATCTGCATTTTTAAAAGTAACAGTTCCGCTATCCTGTCTGATAAGCCCCATAACCATATAAAAACTTGTTGTTTTCCCGGCTCCGTTCGGCCCAAGCAGGCCTACTACTTCACCTTCACGCACATTCATTGATACACCGTTTACCACGCGGCGTCCTTTATAGGCTTTTACCAATCCCTCAGTTTCTACCAATATATTGTTTTCTTGAGTATCCTTTACTTCAGACATAAGGTTTATTTCCTAAATGAGTATTAAATATTAAAAACTATTTCAATCAGAATTGCCTAATACGTTATTCTTAAGCACAAGAGTACTGGTTTTACCTGTCTGTTGAGCTCCTTCAACTATCATTCTGTCACTGTTTCGCCATATAGTAATCTGTTTCCCTTTAATATAACTTCCGCCCTGAAATATAACTGGATGTTCTGTAAGCACTATAACCCCAGTCCCTACGTTGTAATTAGCTCTTCCTGCCGTAGATTTTCTTACCCCTTTTTTCTTCACCTCCGCTTCAGGAAGTTTTTGAACTATTACCACATTGTCAATAGCAACAATAGTTTTAGCTTTTTGAGTTTTTTTATCGATATAGACAATCATTTGATCTGAGTTTATCGTTGCTTTAGGATCGTCAACAAACACATTTCCTGTTAAAGTTATAATGTTGCTTTTCATGTCAATATCCATGGTTTTTGAAGTGATGATTGTAGGCCCTTTTTTTTTGTTTTTAGAATCTTTTGATTTACCTGAAGATAAAAGACTTCCTAAAGCATCTGCATGAACATTTGAAATAAATATAAAAGGGAGCAAAAGTGAAAATATAATTAAAAACTTTAGATAAAATGATTTATGCATTAGTTTTATCCTCCGGAGTTTGAGACGTATTGTTTTTTATATCAGATTTATCTTTGAGTGTATTTTCAGAGTCCTCAGAATCAGTTGCAGTTTTAGATGTCGTTTTTAAGTCAGTTGTTATTGGGGATGTTTTATTTTTTGAGTTATTTTTATTATTGCTTGATGAATCTGTCCCCATATCAAGTGCAGATGATTTCTTACCTGTATTTTTAATTGTTAGTTTTACATGACTTCTGATATGCAGTGTATCTGTTGCCTGACTGGCATCAAAACCAATCCCTTGAGCTTCATATTCAAGAGATTTAAGTTTTATCCATTTATCTCCGCTTATGAAGCCGGTCGCTTGATTGTATAGAGCAATAGGCGTTGTAATTACTGCCTCAATTGATTTGCCATCTTTACCAATAAGCTGCAGAACTACATTGTGAAGCCTGTAACCAGAGCCGACCGTTTCAGCATCAGTTCCTGATATTATGGCTTCCAGTTTGTTAGTTTTTTTGTTAAATTGAGGAGTGTGAAAAGTGAGTAAATTGGCATCCATAACTCCCGATTCATCAGCAGCTTTTACTGTTAATGCGAAGAATAAGAATATATATGTAAAAAATAACTTTACATATAGCTTTTTACTATGTCGTTCCATTTGCATGTTTCCTTTAATAGCCATACAATAGCTTCCCTGACTGCTCCATTTCCACCAAATGCTTTGGTTCTAAAATCAGACACTTCGTCCAATTCATCAACTGCATCTCCTACAGCAATTGCTATTCCAACTTTTTTCATTACAGGAATATCAATTAAATCATCGCCAATATAAAGACACTCTTCTGCAAGCAGGCTATGTTCTTTTAATAATCTAAATAGTGCTGTTTCTTTATTTTTTTCGCCTTCATATAAAAATGAAAGTTTCAATTCTTTGGCCCTAATTTTATTTGCAGATGAAGATCTTCCAGATAAAACACCTACTTTTAAACCTGATTTCAGTGCTAAACTTATACCTAAACCATCTTTAATATTAAAAAACTTGATTTCTTCTTCTTTTGAAGAGTAACCTACTTTTCCATCAGTTAGAACTCCATCAACATCTAATATTATAGCTTTAATTTTTGAAGTTTTTTCTTTGATATTCATATAAATTCCTAACTTTTTGAAGCAAAGTTTCGGCCATTTGAAAGTTTAAAGAATTTGGACCGTCAGATAAAGCATTGTCAGGATCAGGATGAACTTCCATAAATAGGGCATCTATTCCAACTGCTGCAGCCGCTAAAGTTAAAGTTTCTACAAACTCTCTTTGCCCGCCTGACGAATTACCAAGCCCTCCTGGTAACTGAACTGAATGTGTCGCATCAAATACAACAGGGACATCAAATGATTTCATAGTCGGAAATGAACGCATATCGACAACTAAATTATGATAACCGAAAGTCGTTCCTCTCTCCCTTAACATCACTTTACTATTTTTCGTGCTGTATATTTTCTCAACTGCTCCCTTCATATCTTCCGGAGCCATAAACTGTCCCTTTTTAATATTTATTACTTTCCCTGATCTGCCTGCAGCAAGAAGCAAATCAGTCTGACGACATAAAAATGCAGGGATTTGAATTATATCTACGACTTTAGAAATCAATGGAATTTGACATGATTCATGTACATCCGTTACAACAGGAAGTTTTAGTTTAGATTTAACCTCTTTTAAAATATCCAACCCGGCTTCTAAGCCATTTCCGCGAAATGTATTTGCAGAACTTCTGTTTGCCTTATCAAATGAAGCTTTAAAAACATAATTAATATCAAGTTTACTGCATGTTTTTTTCAAAAATTCAGCAGTTTCAAGACATAGTTCCTTACTTTCAGCTACACATGGACCAGCTAATAACAGCAACTTACCATTGCCGATTTCTATATCTTTATTTAGTTTAAACATATATTTATTGCCTTAGATTATTATCATTTTAACTGAAAAAAAAGAAATTTAAACAGTAATTAATTTTTCTGCCTTTTTGAGGTCTTCGGGTGTATCAATTCCTATTCCAGAATCTTTATCCGCTACAATGGCATAAATTTTAATATTATTTTCGAGTGCTCTTAACTGCTCCAGTTTTTCTGTTTTTTCCAGGTAGCTTTGAGGAAGTGAAATAATTTTTTTTAGTATATGTTTCCTGTATCCGTATATTCCTAAATGCTTGTAAAGTGGAGAATTGTCATCCTCATCTCTCACAAATGGAATTTCTGATCTGCTAAAATACAGGACAGAATTATCTTTTGATAAAACAGCTTTAACAACATTTGTGTCTTGTCCTATAATATCTCTTCCGGTCTTTACAACTACAGTTCCCATTTCTACTTTTTCATTAGAGCGTAACAGGTCAATTAATTTATTTATTATATCAACATCAATAAGCGGTTCATCTCCCTGAACATTTATAATGATATCACATGGTATATTCTGCACAGCCTCCCAAATTCTGTCGGAACCTGATGGATGATCTTCAGATGTCATTGCACATTTTGCACCAAAACTTTGTGCTGTGTTATATATTTCGTCATTATCTGTTGCAATAATAACCTCATCTGCAATTGAGAGGCAGGCTTTTTCATAAGTCCATTGTACTACAGGTTTACCTTTAAGATCAGCTAATGCTTTACCTGGAAATCTTGTACTGCCATAGCGTGCCGGGATGCATATAATAATTTTTGAATGTGACATATATTTCTCTCTTGTTAAAATAAATTTTTTTTTAACATAACAACATCATTATCTATGATATTAAAAATAGGCCGAAATGGGAAAAAATAAAGTAAAAACTCACTTAAATTTTATTTAACATAAAATAATTTTTTACGCTGATTACTTTCATATTGGCTGATATTTATTCTATAAATATTTTAAATTACACCGTTTTGATACTATTTTAACTGATTTGTTAATGTATAAATTTTATTATATTGTTTATTGTGAGGATCTAATAATGAATTTTGAGATAGAACAAAATTTGAATAAGCTTAAAAGCAGTATCAGTGATATCTGTTTATCATCTAATCGTATACCTAATTCTGTAAAGCTCTTAGCTGTCAGTAAAACATTTCCCTCTGAATATGTTTCAGAAGCATATAAATACGGGCAGAGAATGTTTGGTGAAAACAAAGTTCAGGAATTAGAAATTAAAGTCCCAGTACTGCCTAAAGATATTGAATGGCATCTGATTGGGCATTTGCAGAGCAATAAAGTCTCTAAAGCTGTAGAACTTGCAGATTATATACATGCAGTTGATTCAGAGAAACTTCTTAAAAGAATTAATAATATTGCAGGAGAGAAAAATAGAAAGCCTAAAATTCTGCTAGAAGTCAATATTTCAGGTGAAGAAAGTAAATTTGGTTTAACTTTAGACAAGTTGGATAGTTGTGCTAAACTGGCTAAAGAGTGTGATAGTATCGATTTTGTAGGTTTTATGACAATGGCTCCTTTTGATGCCTCTCCAGAGGAACTTTCTGACGTATTTTCCAAAATGCGAATGACAAGAGACAGACTGGAAAAAGAGCTAAACGTAAATTTACCTGAACTTTCTATGGGGATGTCTTCTGACTATGACTCAGCCATAAAAGAAGGTGCAACTATCGTGCGCGTAGGCACTGCAATATTTGGAAATCGCACATACCCAACTAATTAGATCACTAACAATATAGGTTGATGATTGCTCCATATATTCTGTGGAGCTCATTAGCCATTTATAATTATCTTATCTGTAAATGATATGCTCTTCTTTGAATCTTTTCCTTAATTTCTTGATAGAAATATCTATTACCTGACGAACTCTTTCTGCTGAAATGTTATGCAGTTTACTAAGTTGACTTAAGGTTAATCTCTTATTTGTACTTACTCCGAATCTTCTCATAATAATATCTTTATTTCTTACGCCTAGGAGATTTAATTCCTGAATTAAAAAGCTGTTCAGATCATTTTCTAAACAAATACTAGCTGGAGTATTTGTATTTGCTAAAATAAATTTACAGTATTCCTTATCGCTGTTTTCATCGTTATTCTCAATATTAAGGCTTAAATCATTTTTTAAAGATCTCAAATTTGATAAAGTTCTTCTTCTTATTTTTAAGTTTTGGATAATTTGACTGTCTGTTGAACCGCTGCTTCTAAGTTTAGAAATTTTACTGGACATTTCCCAGGATCTCGGACTTATTTTTACAACTGAAGTATTATAAATAATCTCTCTCCGCATGTACATATCTATCCAATAGGAAGCATAGGTTATAAATTTAACATCTCTTGATGCATCGAATTTTTTAGCTGCCCGTGTAATTCCCTGTATCCCTGCATAAATTAAATCTGAAAAACCAATAGATCGTGTTTGAAATCTTTTAGATCTAGAAATTACAAACTTTATGTTACCGAGAATTACTTTATTTAAATAATTCTGATTTAAAATCTTTTGATATTCTGCAATAAGTTTATTTGTCTCACTGCCTGTTAGTTGTCGGTATTGTTTTATATCCTTTAAAAATAATCTAAAACTGTACTCAATATTGTTATACATTATGAAAAATAATTAAAATAATTAAAATGATATTAAAATCATTATAAATCCGAATATAGTTATTTCGAATATAGTTATTTCGAATATTTTACTAAAATTTAAAATCTTTTTATATTTAGAGAATAATAAGACGCTAGAATATTTAGAACATTTAGTATACCCTATAATAAAATTAACTGAAATTATAATTTTGATTTTTCAAATTTAAGGAATATTCATATGGCCATGGTAAAAGATAAGAAACTAACCTTTGAAGAGGCATTAGCAGAATTGGAAAAGATAGTAACAAACATGGAAACAAGTCAGCTACCTCTTGATCAAATGATGAAAAATTATGAAAAAGGAAAAAAATTATCTGATTTCTGTACTAAAAAATTAGAAGAATTTGAGAAAAAAATTGAAATTTTAGTTGATGGAAAACCGGAAAACGAGAAATGGGAAAATTTTAATTTTTGAGATAATATACTACTAGAGAACTAATATTTTATAAACTTAATTCTCTAGTATAAATTAATACTCTATAGCTATATTTTATTAATTATACTGTTAAAAGTACTGCTCGGCCGCATAGCTTTTTCAGCTTTCATTCTATCAGGATGATAATAACCGCCAATATCCATTTTTTTACCTTGAACTGAATTTAACTCCTCCAAAATTTTCTTCTCATTTTCTTTAAATAATCTATAAATAGCTTTAAAATGAGCTTTAATTGTTTTATCTTCATTTTGAGCAGCTAAGGCTTCAGCCCAATATAGCACTAGGTAAAATTGGCTTCCTCTGTTATCAAGTTCACCAACTAAACGTGATGGTGATTTGTTTGATTCTAAAAATTTAGCATTTGCCTTATTAAGAGCTTGAGCTAAAAGTGTTATTCTGTCATCACATGTTTTTTCACCTAAATCTTCAATTGAAGCAGCTAAGGCTAAAAATTCGCCCAACGAATCCCATCTCAAATGATTTTCAGATTCAAATTGCTGCACGTGTTTTGGAGCCGAGCCTCCAGCACCGGTTTCATACAATCCACCTCCTGATAACAGTGGAACAATTGATAACATCTTTGCGCTTGTTCCTAATTCAAGAATTGGAAACAGATCAGTCAGGTAATCACGCAAAACATTACCTGTTGCTGCAATAATATCTTTTCCTTCTTTAACTCTTTTGAGTGTATACTTAATTGCCTCTACAGGAGACATAATTTTAATATCTAAATTACTGGTCTTATGATCTTTCAGGTATAATTCAACTTTTTTAATTAAATTAGCATCATGTCCTCTATTCTCATCCAGCCAGAAAACTACAGGCATTTGACTCAAATGCGATCTCTTAACTGCCAGTTTTACCCAATCTTGAATTGCGGCATCTTTTGTCTGGCACATTCTCCAGATATCTCCTTTTTCCACTTTATGGTCAATTAAAACCAGGCCATGGTTATTTACCACTACGACTTTGCCATCTCCCGAAATCTGGAAGGTTTTATCATGTGAACCATACTCCTCAGCTTTCTGGGCCATAAGTCCTACATTGGCCACTGTTCCCATTGTGCTTACATTAAATGCTCCATTTTCTTTACAAAAATCAATTGTTGCCTGATATATACCTGCATAGCATCGGTCAGGAATCATTGCTATCATATCGTGAAGTTGCCCATCCGCGCCCCACATTTTACCTGAAGAACGAATTGCTGCAGGCATAGATGCGTCTATAATAACATCACTTGGAACATGCAGATTTGTTATTCCTTTATCAGAATTTACCATTGCAAGCCGTGGCTGAGTTTTGTAAATATTGCTAATATCAGCTTTTATTTCAGATTGCTTATCATTTGGAAGAGAAGATATTTTAGTATAAACATCGCTCAAACCGTTATTTGGATTTACCCCTATTTCATTAAACAGAGATTCATATTTTTTGAAGACATCACAGTAGTAAATTTTAACCGCTTCTCCAAACATAATTGGATCAGAGACTTTCATCATCGTTGCTTTCAAGTGCAGGGACAATAAAATATTTTCATTATTTGCTGATATAATCGTATCACTAAAGAACTTATTTAATGCAGATTTACTCATTAATGATGCATCAATAACTTCTCCTGCCAATAAAGACAACCCATCTTTTAGAACAGATGTTTCTCCCTTATTATCAATAAAATTAATTTTTACATCACAAGGTTCATCAATAATGACAGATTTTTCATTTGAATAAAAGTCACCATTATTCATATGAACTACTCGTGTTTTTGAATCTCTGCTCCAAGCTCCCATTGAGTGGGGATGTTTTTTTGCATAGTTTTTTACTGCATCAGCAACTCTGCGGTCAGAATTTCCTTCTCTAAGCACAGGATTTACAGCACTTCCTAAAACAACAGTATAATTGTCTTTGATTTGATGCTCTGTTTCGTTCTCAGGGGTCTCAGGATAATCCGGGATATTATAACCTTGATTCTGTAACTCCTTAATAGCAGCTTTTAACTGAGGAACAGATGCACTGATATTGGGTAGTTTGATAATATTAGCATCCGGTTGTTTGGTTAATTTTCCCAACTGTGTCAGAGCATCAGCTTGCTTTTGAGTATCTTTTAATTTTTCGGGGAAATTTGCTAGAATCCGTGCAGACAGTGAAATATCACTAAGTTCTACATCAATATTTGCTGTTTTAAGAAAAGATTTTATAATGGGAAAAAATGAACAAGTTGCCAGTGCAGGTGCTTCGTCAGTTTTAGTATAAATAATTTTTGTTTTTTCTAAATCCATATATCTACCTCAATATTTTGGAATATATTAAAAGTTATTCTAAAAGCGTTTATTTATAAAGTACAAATAAACTCATAATTATCAAATTGTGGAAGCTGTGCAGCAATATAGATGGATATAGAGAGTTATATTTAATATATAAATATTGAAGTATACTTCCTAAAATAAATAATGGAATTATCTGTATTATCCCTCCATGTAAAAATGAAAAAATCAACGAAGTGGCAATGACTGCCGGAAGTATACCAAACATTCGTTCTACAAAAGTGAAAATTACTCTTCTGAACACAATTTCTTCAATAATAGGAGCAATAAATACAGAAAATAAAAAAACTAAAGCTATTCCATAATTACCTGAACCTGATAATAATTCAGCGAGTGGTGAAATATATGTATATCCAAATTTAGATGCAATGAAATAAATCAGTACAGTTAATGACATCAGAGGAAGAAACAATACAATTTCATATAATAATGCAATATTTAAATAATGAAAGTTCCAATTTACCAGAAGCAGTTTATGTCTTAGTTTTATTTTTCTAGACACTATTAATGCTATAACCAAGGGTGAAACAATAAAAAATATTTGAGTTGTAAATAAACTTATACATATTTTTAAAAAGTTGGACATTTCATAATTATAAACCTTAAATAAAAGAGCAATTATTGTTGGAGCAATTATTGCAATAACAATAAAAACAGCAAGTATAGGACAAGCTCTATCAATCCAGTTGTCCCTACCTTCCTCAGGCTTATATTTGTTATTTAAACTATTGGATAAGTTTTGAAGCATAATTATTCTTTTTGGAAGAAAACAAAAAAAGTCTTTCCTCTCCGCCCGGCAAATTAAATTCTCCTGTCGTTTTCCAGAAAATATTTTGTTTCGATGATAGTTTTTCCACATCATTTTGTTTCTTTAGAATATCAATCGGAGTTTGGTATAATATGATTTTACCACTATCAGACGGCCATTTTTTAATTTCTTTATACAGTTTAATCGGATCAGCTACCGCTCTGGCTGTAATAATATCAAATTTGTTATTATATTTTAACTCTCTTGCTCTACCAGTTATAATATTCATATTTTTTAATTTCAAATATTTAGCAGCATATCTAACAAAATCAGCTTTTTTATTTATAGAGTCTATTGCAGTAAAAGTGACTTTGGGAAAAGCAATGGCAAGTACAATAGATGGAAAACCTGCACCACAGCCAACGTCTGCAATATCTATTGAACTGCAAATATCACTGCTAAAAAACAATGTTATGCTTAGTGAATCAGCTATATGCCTATTCCAAAATTCAAAATCATCTGTGATTCTGGTAAGGTTATGTTTCTTATTTTCCTGATTAAGTATACTCTTGAATTTATCACATCCATTAATAAATTTTTCCAAATCAGGGATATTACATTTATTGAAAAAATCAAGAATTTTATGATCCAAAGGCTTGTGCAACTTAATGTCATTCATTTATTAACCGCTAACAATTAGAGCTATTCCTAAGTAAATATTAACAATAGCATAAAGAACTAACAGCAAGGAAAAATACATTTTAAATTTATTATCCCTGCAAATTTTTCTCAGTAAATCTCTAAATATGTGTGGCACAGCACCAATAACAATTCCGAAAGTTCCCATTGCATAACATAGAATAGAAAATAACCACATAAAGGAAATATCTGCTGCAAATGACTGCCATAGGAAAAAGTGTGCAAGAAGAATAAAAAAACCTGCCAATGCTCTTGCAAAAAGATAATCTAAAAACCCGCATCCTATAATAATACATACAACAGCCAGTAATATAATTCCAGTTGCATCTTTTACTCCGAATATTGGAATTGCCTGCGGAACACACCAGGCTATGTCTATCACAGCAAATATTGAACCGAAAATAAAATTTCTCGGGATTCTGTCAATTTTATATAAATTGTCTGTCTTAAAAAATTTAAATATGCAGATTAGCCAGATTAAAGCAGCAATTCCAAATGCTAGAAGTGTATATGGAAAGAACGGAAAATAGTTCATAATGTTCCTAAATTGTTTAAATTATATCTTGTTTAATATTTATAAGTATAACAAAAATATTAACTATTTAATCGTAATTTTCAAATTATAATCACATGTCAATTATTAAATAGATTTAAAATAAAATTGTTAAGTTGATGAAGTGAAAGTACATTATTGGTTCGAATTATAGATTACAAATATAGCAGAACATAATAAATATGAAATTTACAATATTAAAAAAATCAAATACAACATTTGCTAGAAGAGGAATAATCGAAACAGAACACGGCAAAATTAATACTCCTATATTTATGCCTGTTGGAACACGTGCAACTGTAAAAGCAATGACACCTGAAGAACTGAAAGATTTAAATGCTGAAATTATTTTAGGAAATACTTATCATCTTTACTTACGTCCAGGGATGGAAATTATGGAGGCAGCTGGCGGGCTTCACAAATTTATGCATTGGGACAGGCCTATTTTAACCGATAGTGGAGGCTATCAGGTTTTCAGTCTTACAAGATTAAGAAAAATGACAAAAAACGGTGTAGAATTTTCTTCTCATATTGATGGTTCAAGATTTTTCCTCGGACCAAAAGAGTCTATGGCAATTCAAAAAACTCTTGGGTCTGATATTGTAATGGCATTTGATGAATGCACTCCTTATCCTGCAACACATAAGGAGGCTGAAAAATCTCTTGGTATAACTCTTGAGTGGGCAAAAATATGCAGAGAACAAAAATTACAGGATCATCAAAATTTATTTGGCATAGTTCAGGGCTCAGTGTACGAAGATTTAAGAATCAAAGCAGCTGAAGAGTTGGTTAAAATTGGTTTCGACGGCTATGCAATTGGAGGGTTAAGTGTTGGTGAACCTGAAGAAGATATGTTTAAAGGTATTGAATGGGTTAACCCAATTCTGCCTGAAAATAAACCTCGTTATTTAATGGGAGTAGGAGATCCTAAACAGTTAATTGAATCTGTTGCCAGAGGTATAGATATGTTCGACTGCGTTACTCCAACCAGAATTGCCCGACATGGAAGTGCATTTGTCGGAAAAGGAAAAATAATACCTGTAAAAGCAGGGCGCTTCAAAATGGATTTTACTCCTATTGATTCTGAATGTAACTGTTATGCTTGTAAAAATTACACAAAAGCATATATAAGGCATCTATTGAATGTAAATGAAATTTTAGGAATGCGCCTTCTTTCTATTCATAATTTACATTATCTTCTTAATTTAATGAAACAAATAAGAACTGCCCTAGAAGAAGATCGTTTTGATCAGTTCAGAAAAGATTTTTACTTATAATTCAGAAGGTTAATTGATTAGATATGAAGATTTATATAAAAACATATGGTTGTCAGATGAACGAAAGAGACTCAGAAGCTCTTTCTGCTGTTCTTGTAGAAAAAGGCCATGAATTGGTAGAAGATGAAAAAATTGCTGATGTATTGCTATTTAATACATGTAGTGTAAGAGAGCAGGCTGAGAGAAAAGCTGTTGGAAAAGTTGGAATACTAAAGAAATTAAAAAGAGTTAGACCCGATATTTTTATTGGTATTTTAGGTTGTATGGCTCAAAGAAAAGGTGAAGAGCTGCTGAAAGAGCTGCCTCATATTGACTTTGTTCTCGGCACTGATCAGTTAGGAATGCTCCCTGATGTTATTGAAAAACAGCTTGAAAAAAGAGAACAGATCTCACTTACTAAAACTAATACAGAAATATCAACAAGATTAAGTGAACATTCCTCAAAGGATAAGATTACAGAATTTGTTTCGGTGATGAGAGGATGCAATATGTTTTGTTCATATTGTATTGTACCTTATGTGCGCGGAAGAGAAAAAAGTCGTGATATAATTGATATAGTAGAAGAAGTAAAAAAAATAACTAAAAAAGGCATTAAAGAAATAATGCTACTTGGACAAAATGTATCAGCTTTTGGACTTGATCAGTCTGCTAAAGAGCGTCCTACTGAATCACCATTTGCAGATTTACTGATTGAATTAAATAAAATAGATAAACTTGAACGGATTAGGTTTATTTCACCTCATCCATATTTCTTTAATGATAAGCTGATTGATACCATAGCCAGTCTTTCTAAGGTTTGTAATAATATTCATCTCCCAATGCAGTCAGGTTCAGATAAAATTTTAAAGGAAATGAACCGCAGATACGATATGGATATTTATATGGATGTAGTCAATAAATTAAAATTAAAAGTACCTGATGTTACTTTTTCTACTGATGTAATTGTCGCTTTTCCAGGAGAAACACAAGAAGACTTTAATTTGACTCGCAAAGCTATGAACAAAGTTGGTTTTGATAATGCTTATATTTTTAAATATTCTGCACGAGAAGGAACTCCTGCTGCAAAATATGAAGATCAGATTTCGCAGAATGTAAAAGATGAACGTAATCAAATTTTACTAGGAGATTTAAAAATACATACTACAGAGCATAACGAAATGCTTAATGGTGAAACTGTTGATATATTGATCGAAGGACCTAGTAAAAGAAACTCATCCACATGGACAGGGAGAACGACTACCAATAAAGTTACTATTTTTGATCCTAAGGAAGGTTTAAATCCTGGTGATATTGTAAAAGTAAAAATCAATAGAACCACATCTATGACACTTTTTGGAGATATAGTGGATTAATTGGTAATTATCAACGGTTAATGATTGATTTTGGGATTAGATTTGGTATAGCAATAAAACTTAAATTACATCAATTTCAGTTTATGTTTAAAAAGAAATTTTGCATTAACAATTTATCATTAACCATTAAAATTCTCACTTATTCTAAACTTGATTTGATGATGGATTCATCTACTCCTTTTGCACGTAATTTCTCAGCAATATTTTCTTTGGCTTTTTTAACGGCTTCGTTTTCAGGTCTACCATTTCTTACTTTAGTATTATTCATTATACCAATAAAAATATCTTTTTTTTCATCATAGTATATGTGCTCAGTTGTATGAAAAGTTATTCCTGTGTATGGACTTTTAACTGTAAACTGTCTGATAATAGGGTAAGGTCCGTTAATTTGTTTAGTGAAAGTTTTTTTTGCCTCATCCGGTACACTCATTCTGTATTTTGCCATATCAGCATCGGAAAGTTTGTCTATTTCTTTTAGGGGTTTACCATAGTAAGCTTCCAGAGAACCGCCAATTTTATATAACATTTTAGATAAATATAAAAAACCGTTTTTATCTTTTTTTATCTCTTTGCCAATCCATATTGTTATATCCATAAAACTCAGTGCATATTCTATTCTTTCTCTAAATATTTCAAATTTTTTCCGCTTTGTTATATCAACAAATGTTCCTACTACTCCTCCATTTTTTCCAATAGAATCAATAATAGGATATTTTGAAATTAATCCCCATTTTTTTTTACGGCTGCCAGGAATAAAGCCTTCGAAATTTTTGATTGGTTTTCTTGCCTGTAAAACTTCTAAATCCTGCTTACTGTTAAACTCAGCTTCCTGTTTTGTGAAAAAAGATTTGTCATCCATTCCTAAAATATTGCTTTCTGTGTTAAATGAAACATTTCTTAAAAATGAGTCATTTGCAATAATATATCTGAGTTTAGTATCTTTGATATAGAACATTGCCTCTGTTGAAGACATAAGCACTTTTGTTAAAATTGACGATTGCCTAAGTTCAAGCTGCATATTTTTAATAAGTGCAATTAGTTTATTCTGTTTCTGTATTCTCTTATATTCATTTCTACCGCCTATTAATAGCCATGAATCAACGCTGTTAGCAAGATCTACATCGGAGTATTCCTGATCCGGCTCAAAGTCTGAGATAACATTAACATTTACATTCAGTTCCTTCGCTATTAATCTAACTTTTGTCTCAGAAGGAAAGCTTTTTCCTGTGTACCAGTTCCAGTATGTTGCCCTTACAATACCGATTTTGCTGCACAGTTCTGTTATGGATAATTTTTTAGAGCGAAGTAGTTCTTTTATTTTTGTATAATTAATTTTCATTGTAAAAATTTTTACTTTAATCGTTTAATTAACAAGCAATTACGTCAAATATAAGTTTAATAAAAATGATAGTAATTGTCAATTGTTCAAATACTAATAATTTATATAACTATCAAAAAATATAAGATTTATTAAGCGGGGTAAAAAAATAATTAATAATAAGGAGTATGGAAATGAAATTAAGAAACAGAATTATCTGTGCAGTGGCAGGTGTAGGATTACTATTTGGAAGTTTAAGTATTATAGCTGATTCAACTGCAACTCCTCCTTCAGTTCCACTGACAGATAATGGTCAACCCCTGTTGCACAAATAGATATTGCTGCACTTAACGGCGGTATTATATCATATGAAGCATCTTTAGGAAGCACTGTAAAAAAAGGTGATATAGTATTGAAAATAGATTCTACACCATATGTTGCCCAGATGAATGTTTATAATGGTAAATTATTAAACGATGTTCAAATTTATAATCGTAATATACAAATTAGACAAAGTTCAAATGACGGCGTAATCTCTAATCAGGATTTACTTACTTCCAAGTATATAGTTATAGAAGATCAGGCTCAGGTAAAATTGGATAAATCATATATAGATCAATGTGCAGTTAAAGCACCGTTTGATGGTAAAGTTACAAATATTGTAAACTATACAGGAAGCGGCGTAGGCAGTTGTAATGAAATAATGGATATCACAGCTATTTAACACTGGTACTTAGAAATCTGCATGTTTTAACAAATATTTACTGTTCATGCAGCTATAAAAACTGTCGATATTAAAAATGCTAAACGGTCTTTTTTAAGGCCGTTCTTTGTGTTTGAAACCATTTATTGGAAGAATTACAATATAGTAATATAAAACCTATCAGCTGCAGACAATTTCCAATAATGTTAATATTCTGAAAGCGCGAAGGTATATTGGTTATAATAATAGTAATGAATATAATTAAAAAAGTAACCCTTGCCCAATTTTTGCCTTTTGATATTTTATAAGTAAGAAAAAACAATATACTGAGATATATCAGTACAAAAATAATCAATACAATTATAATGTTGTTATTCCCATTGTTTATATGCGGATGTTTGCTGATTTTATTATAATAATATGCAGAGGCAATAATAATATCAATTAATATTGATAATATGGATACATAAAGAAATGTAACTCCTACAGTTATAAATTTTGGTTTTTTCCCAATAGTTTTGTCATCCATAAAGCTAATGATTTAATTTAGTTGTTAATAATTTTAAAATAATTATATCAGAAAAAATTATCATCGTTAGCTAAATTCTACAGAAAATTTTACTCTTAGCTGTATTATAATAATATACATATTATTATAATGAGGTGCTTTTGATGAAAGCAGAAATACTTACAGCTGAACAGAAATTATACGGAAAATATAATTATCTTAATTTCAGCATGTATAATGGTTTTTCAGTTGCTTTAATTGCAGAAAGCACTCTTATATTGTATTCACTTAAGTTTGGTGTCCCAGATTATATAGTGGGAGTAATGGCTTCATTTCTTTTTCTGGGCATCCCATTTTTGATACTTGGGAAAAAACTTGTTGTTTCTTTTGGTGCAACTAGAACAGTTTCAAATGCCTGGTTTTGCCGTAATTTATCAGGGATGATAACAATATTAGCTCCTATTGTGTCATATTATACTTCATTGGAGTACGGTATTGCTGTCATCATTATAGGAGCCTTCGGTTTCTATTCCTTCAGGGGAGTGGGGATGATTGCACTTCTTCCTATGCTGGGAGAAATAACTGATAAAAATGACTTAGGTGAATTCAATTCCAGAGCCTTTTTCAGATTTAATATGGGTTATTTTATTTCTATCTTAGTACTTGTTGTTCTTTTTAAATTTTACGACTCTCTTATTACTTTTCAAATAGTTATTATCATTGGGAGTCTGCTTGGTATAATAGCCAGTATATATGCTAAAAAAGTTCCTGAAACTTCTATTCCCAGAAAATCTGCATCTGTTTCTGTTAAAAATGCGTTTATTTTTGTATATAAATATCCAGCTTTAAGAAAGTTGGTTTATGCTCAAACCGTATATTTTATTGGACTGGCTTTAATTTTACCCTATTCAATGCTTGCTTTGAAGGAATCATATCATCTAAGTGACTTTAAGGCATTTGAATTTGTATTGGCTCAATTTTTAGGAGCGATGCTTATTTCCCATATTAGTAAAAAATTAATAAATATAATTGGTTCAAAAAATTTACTTGCTATTCTGTTTTTTTTACAAATAATAATAGGAGGACTCTGGCTGATCTCTCCAATGATATTCAACTGGTTATATTGTTTCGCCATATTTTTATTTCTTGGCATGACACAATTTGGAGGCTACCTAGCCTTAACACATTACTTTCTTACTGTTACTCCGCCAGATAAGAGAATAGGTTCTACTATGGTTGTTTCGGCTGTTTCAAGTATTCTGGCAGGTTTATGCGGAGCTGTAATAGGCGGCGGACTGTTAAAATTATTGGAAAGCTTTGGTTTTCATTCATTAGGTTTGTTTCATTATTATTTTAATATAATTATAATAATAACGATCATCGGGTATTTTACTGTACTAAAACTTGAGAAAATAAGCGTATTGCATTCAATTATAAAAATTTATAAGCTTATGAAAAAAAATAAGGCCGAATAAATCGGCCTTATTCATGTCAATTATTTAGCTTAAAGGATTGTCATCATAAAATAACTCACCTGATGTTATAGCTCTTTCATTTATTTCGATATATTTTTTCTTCTTAATAGATAAAGGAAGAACTTCTTTAAGAGTATTTAATTCATAAATATTAGTTATTTTTGTATATGCTGTAAGTATTATAACAGCAGCTGTGGCCGTTAATCCTACCTTATTTGCCATTTCAGTAGCAGGCATATAATATGCTTTCACATCATCTCTTTTAACTTTTCTTGATACTAAAGATGAATTTACAATTATTGTCCCCCCAGAGACAACATCATTTTCAAATTTATCCAGAGACGGAGCATTCATTGCTATCAGTACATCCGGAAGATCTACAAGAGGTGATCCTATTGTTTCATCAGATATTACAATGCTTGCATAGGCAGTTCCCCCACGCATCTCAGCGCCATAGGAAGGAAGCCATGTTGAGTTATATCCTGCTTCTTTTGCGCAATTAGCCAGCAATACCCCTACAGACATAATTCCCTGTCCGCCAAAACCGGCAATTTTAACTTTATGTTCACCGATTTTTTTGATCTTTTTTGCCAAATCATCGGAATCACCTACATTAATATCAAGAAGTTCAAGAAGAGCATCATCATTAAGAAAAGGCAGTCTTCCCTGTCCTTTGTCCTGTTTATCTATATCTCTGAAATTTTTTACTGGGTAGAAAGGTTCAAGATTTTCTCTCAGCCATTTTCTTGATTCAATTGGATCCATTCTCCAGTTAATTGGACATGGAGAAAGTATTTCAACAAAAGAGAAACCTTTCTTTTCCTTCTGATTCTTTAGAGCCTTAAACACTGCTTTTCTTGTTTTTAATACACTAGCTGGTGTACCTAAAGATGTTCTTTCAATATACACAGGAGCATCTATGCTGCTCATTACTTCGCACATTTTTATTGGCAAACCGTCACGCCCTGCATCTCGTCCAAGAGGTGTAGTCTTTGATTCTTGACCAATTAGAGTTGTTGGGGCCATTTGACCGCCTGTCATTCCGTAAATAGCGTTATTTATAAAAATAACAGCCATGTTTTCACCTCTGTTAGCAGCATGAATTACTTCCCCCATACCGATACCACCAAGGTCTCCGTCACCTTGATAAGAAATAACAATTGCATCATCCAGAGATCTCGTTACTCCGGTGGCTACAGCAGGAGCTCTGCCGTGAGGGCACTGTATATTGCCGGTATCCATATAATAATAAAGAAAAACAGAACAACCTACAGGTGACATAAATACTACCTGATCCTGAATTTCAAGATCTGTTATTGCCTCAGCCATCATTTTATGAACAACACCATGCCCACATCCTGGGCAGTAATGAGTAGTCTTTTGACCAGGACCTTTTCTTGTAAATTCATCATAAAATGCAGCTGGTTTCTTATGTTTAATCATAATAAATACTCCCTTAAATATCTCTTTTAACACAGTTCATGAGTTCCTCAACTGTTGGAAGATTGCCCCCATGCCAGTTATATCTGAGAACAGGTATCTTGCTTTTTACTGATAGTTCTACGTCATCAGCCATTTGACCGTCATTTAGTTCAACAACCATCATTTTCTTACAGGTTTCTGAAAGTTCATCAATTCTCTTTTTAGGAAATGGGAACAGTGTTTTTGGACGCATTAAGCCAATTTTAATTCCCTGTTTTCTTAATTCTCTTGTGGCTGTCAGGCAAATTCTTGAAGAAATACCGAATGCCACAAATAAATATTCAGCATCTTCAGTGAAACATTCTTCATAATCTACAATTTCGTCTTCAATTCTTCTATATTTTTCCTGCAGATGAAGTATATGGTCTGATAAACCCTCTTTGCTCATATAAATTGATGAAAGGAGATTATTTCTACTTGCAGCATCAGCATATAGAGCCCAGTCTTTGCGCTTTGAATGAATTACTTTATCAGAAAATTCTACAGGTTCCATCATCTGACCAATAAATGCATCAGACAGTATGAATACAGTCATTCTGTATTTATCAGCAAGTTCAAATGCTTTATAGCTGAAATCTGCCATTTCCTGAACTGAATTTGGAGCGAGGACAATATTTTTATAACTTCCATTTCCTCCGCCCTTTATAACCATATTATAGTCACTCTGTTCAGGCCATATATATCCTAAACCAGGTCCAGCTCTCTGCACATCCACAATAACACATGGAATTTCGGAACCTGCTAAATAAGAGAGCGCTTCTCCCATAAGAGCAACACCAGGACTTGATGAAGCTGTCATTACTCTGGCACCGGCTGCACCTGAACCAAGCAACATGTTTACTGCAGCAATTTCACTTTCCGCCTGCAGAAAAGTTCTTCCTGCTTTTGTAAAGTATAAAGCAGCGGAATGCGCTACTTCACTTGCAGGAGTAATAGGATAACCAAAAAAATGCGTTGCTCCTCCAAGAAGTGCAGCATGTATTACAGCATCATTGCCTTTCATTAAATGTTTCATTTATCTTCCTCCCCGTTTTTGTGTACGATAATTGTATCAGGTTCAGGGCAAACATAAAAACATATTCCACATCCTATACAGCCTGGTTTTTCAAATTTGGCATACTGATAACCCATTTTATTAATATCAGATCCAATAACAATGCAGTCTTTTGGACATGATTCAACACAAACTCTACAGCCTTTGCAGACAGAAGAATCAATTTCTATATAACATTTTGCCATGATTAAACTCCTTTAAAAAAATCATCATAATCAAGTTCTTCAATAAAATAGTTAATATCACTGATACTTTTTACTATTTGATTAGGTGCTTCTTTTATTTCCATATAGTGCCCTGGGCAACCCAATTTTGCACAAACGAAAATTTTATTATTCCCCGGAAGAATCAATTCAACTTCCTTGTTTGAGTTACAGTTTTCCTGTGTACATTTTCTTTCAACAATCATATTAGCGTCACAGATAGGACAGCAGACATTATATGAATCCAGAGAATCAGTATGCTTTGGTATAAAACTATACAGTTTTGCATGGCTTCCCCAGAAAGAATCACAATATATGTAGCCTGTTGTTAAACCGTCGCTAATTTTAATTCTTACCGCAGGAATGCCGTTAATCAGGATTGAATTATCCATTAAACTATGTCCATTGGGGCAAAAAGTATTTTCAATAACAAGAAAACTTTTCCCGCTTCTGCGAACAAGTTTCAGACCTCTGGGTAAATGATTTAATATATTTTTAGGAATTTCTTTATATTGAATTTCCATAATAACTCCTCATAAATTAAAGTATTATACTTTAGCAACTATTTGTATTCATTCAAAGGCGACTTGCCTTTTACTGCCAATAAAGCTCCTTCGAAAAGAGCTTCCATTTCATTTTCTCCAGGGTAGGTAAAAACTTTAGCTATAAACTCAATTTTTTTAATAATTTCCCTCATCAGAGTTTTTCCATATGCAAGTCCTCCAGTAAGGACAATAGCATCAACTTTACCTTCAAGAACAGCCGCCATTGAACCAATTTCTTTAGCCACTTGATAAGCCATTGCATTATGTATGATTAAGAATTCAGGATTACCTTTAGCAACTTCTTCTTCCATTATTCTTGCATCTGCAGTACCTAAATATGCAACCATACCACCCTTCCCATGGATCTTTTTTACAATTTCACCTTTTGTGTATTTCCCTGAAAAACACAAATTGACAACATCTTCTGCGGGTAAAGCTCCGCTTCTTTCAGGAGAGAAAGGTCCTTCTCCAAAAATACCATTATTTACATCTATAACCCTTCCGTTCTTATGGGCTCCAACTGTAATACCGCCTCCCATATGAGCTACAATATAATTTGATTCTCTGTATTGCTTCCCCAATTCTACAGCGGCTCTACGAGCCGTAGATTTCTGATTCAAAGCATGAAAAACTGATGTTCTTTCTATTTCAGGCAAACCTGATATTCTTGCCACATCTTCAAGTTCATCAACAACAACAGGATCAACTATATATGAAGGGATGTTACTGTGTTTTGCAATATTATAAGCAATAATAGCTCCTAAGTTAGATGCATGTTCACCTCTTTCGGCTTTATCCAAATCTTCAAGCATCTTATCGTTAACCTGCCAGGTCCCACCTGGGATTGGCTTTAAAAGTCCACCTCGGCCAACAATATATTTAAACTCATTAAAAGAAATATTATGTGCATCTAAAATTGTTTGAATTGTATCAATTCTGAATTGGTATTGATCTATAACTTTGTCAAAAACTTCCAGTTCTTCAGTTTCATGCCTGATTGTTTCTTTTAATATTTCTACCCCCACACTGTCATAAACTGCTATTTTTGTAGAAGTTGACCCAGGATTTATAACTAGAACATTTTCCATAATATATTTCCTTATATTAACTATATATTTGAATACGCTATTAAACTCGCCAATACAATAGAATTAAATTTAGTATCTGAGCTGTCAGAGCGGGATGTGACTACAATCGGAGCTTTTGCTCCGGCTATAATACCTGCAGTGAACTTGGCTGAGAAAAATCCGAATGTTTTATAAAGCACATTTCCTGCCTCAATATTAGGAACAATCAAAATGTCTGCTAATCCTGCTACAGGGCTGGAAATACCTTTATGTTTTGCAGCTTCAACTGAAAAAACATTATCAAAGGCAAGCGGACCGTCAATTACGCAGCCTTTAATTTGAGAACGATCATTCATTTTGGATAACACCGCTGCATCTATTGTTGCCTGCATGCTGGGATTTACTGCTTCTACAGCACAAAGTATAGCAACTTTTGGTTTTTCTACTCCGAGTTTATGCGCAACTTTTACCGCATTTTCAATGATGGCTTTTTTTTGCATTAAATCAGGTGCGATATTGATTGCTGCATCTGATAATAATACAGTTCTGTCAACTTTTCCTTTAAAATTGAATATTGAAACATGGCTTAATATGCTGTTACTTCTTAAACCCCATTCTTTATTCAGCACAGCTTTCAGCAAAGTAGATGTCGGTATTAAACCTTTCATCAACATTTTTGCTCTTCCTGCAGAAACCATCTGGACTGCAAGTTCTGCAGCAGAAGCATCTGTATCCCGGTCAATTATCTCTGCATCAAGCTCAAAACTAAAATTGTCAAGCAGTTCTCTTATTTTGTCTGCTTTACCGATAAGAACCGGTTTAACAATTTCATTCTGTACAGCTTTTTTAAGAGATAGCAGCACATCGAGATCATGAGCATTAACAACAGCAATTTTCTGGATACCTCCAGATTTTGCATAATTTACCATTGCTCTAATTGAGTCAAACATGATAATAACCACTATCTTTTATGTTCTACAAAACTTATGATTTTGTTAATTTCCACACAATTTGTCAGAATCATAACTAGCCGATCAATACCTAACGCACACCCGCAAAAATCCGGCATTCCATATTTTAATGATTCAAAAAAATCGTCGTCCTCAGAATATTTAGGTAAATTTTGAATCTTTCTATTATTATGCGCTTTATTAAACCTTTTTTTCTGCTCGATATAATCTGTTAATTCTGAATATGCATTAGCAATTTCAATTCCACCTAAATAAAGTTCCCATCTTTCTGCAAGTTCAGGATTTGTATCGTGAATCCTGGAAAGAGCAGCCATTTCAACCGGATAGTCAATTAATATTACACCTCTGTCTTTAGGTAAGTTTGGTTCAATTTTTTCTGTAAGTAATATTTCAAATAAGTTTTCTCTTATGGCACATTCAGGACTTTTCCCGGTAAATTTTATAAATGCATCATTAACAGATATAATTTCCCATGGTTTTGAAAAATCGATGCTTATTTTGTTATATTTTATCCTATAACTTCCAAAAATTTCATACACAATTTCTTTCAACATTGCTTCTAAAAAAGTCAGTATGTCCTTGTAATTACCATTGGTTTGATACCATTCAAGCATTGTAAATTCAATATTATGAAATTTACCCACTTCGCCTTCTCTAAAACATTTTCCTACCTGAAAAATTTTATTATAACCTGCTGCAACCATGCGTTTCATGTGAAGTTCAGGAGAGGTTCTTAAAAATAGATCAGCAGCAGGAGGAGCATTTATAAAATCTTCAGGTGCAGGAGAATTTAGAACTATAGGAGTTTCTACTTCCATATAGTTATTCCTGATAAAAAACAGTCTTATCTGGTTAATAATTTTTGCTCTGAGTTTTATGGCTGGAAGTTGTTTTTCCAGCCTTAAAAGATCATTTGGCTTTTTTGATTCTTTCAACATATTCACCGGTACGAGTATCTATTTTTACAACATCACCCTGATTGATAAAAATAGGTACTGCAATTTCATATCCGTTATCAATTGTTGCCGGTTTGGTTACATTTGTAGCAGTATCCCCTCTTGCCCCTGGTTCTGTATCTATAATTTCTTTTTCGATAAATACAGGAAGTGTTATTTCAACAGCTCTTCCTTTGAATAAAAGTATTTTACACAGAGCATCTTCTACTAAAAAATATATTTGGTCTCCAAGATGTTCTTTGCTCACTCTGAATTCATCGTAAGTTTCAGCATCGCTAAAAACATAGAAATCTCCTTCAATATAAGAAAAATACATATCTCTTTCTTCAAGATTGGCTTTTGCTATACCTTTATCGGATGACCGGTATGTTTTATCCATAGTCGTACCTGTAAGCATATTTTTCAACTTACAGCGGTAAAGTGCCTGACCTTTACCTGGTTTACAGAAATCAAATTCTGTTATTATCCAAGGGTCTCCATCTATTTCCAGCTTAAGCCCTTTCCTAAGATCCGAGGCATTGTTCATATATTATCTCCTTAATTGGATATCCATTAATGAATTATTAATAATAAAGTAGAATTAAAGTATCTCTAAAAGTGTATATTTTCAATTAACGAGAGTAGAATTTTATTATAGGAAATTTTGACTTTAATTAACGAGCTATATTTGCAATTTTTAACCCTAAATATCAGCAAAAAAAAAGAGACACTTCAGAATAGTGTCTTTCAGATAGTAAATAAATTGTATTCAGTACCCTATTTCAACTTATCTGAGATAAAGTAGTCTATACTTCCATGCAGGTTTTCAGGAAGGCAAGATTGACTATTCAAACTGGTTATTTCAGTCTCATAACCTTTTTTGTTAATAGGAATTACATACAGATGCATGGGATATCTTAGAAAATTGCCTATTTTATAATCGGCTGCTATTGAAGAAGTTGGAGAGTAAAGTCCAGGAGTGTTCCCTACAAGAAATCCAGGAGCAATTAAAATTAATCTATATCTATAATCTTTACCAGTGATAGAAGATTTACCTGAAATTTCATACCTTATTCCATTTTTATTACAGAGTGATTCTTCTAAATTTGATGACTGGGAAATTAGTTTGATCTGAATATCTTTCATGGGTGAAATAGAAAATGCTCTCTCTCCATTTTTATCTAAAGGGATTCTAATTAAATTTATGATGTCATTACTCTCAGCCAATTTTAAATAAAAACTTACATTTACAGGATAAAAATTTACCTGATATGCAAAGTTCTTATAGGCATTAATATTAACACCTGAATCCATAGATGACCCCATTTCTATTCCTGTTTTAACTTCTATCGGTATATATTCCAGGACATCACCTGACAAGTTGGTACGTCTGCCAATAATTAGGTAATATTTATCTCTTTTGCTTTCAGGAATGTTGCCATCGGGAATAAATGTGAATGTTTTATCTTTTTCTTTTTTTACAGAGAATTTAAATCCAGGTCCTCTCAGCTGAGCCAAAGGAGGATAAAAAACAATATTATTATTGTTATAAGGCTGTTTATAGGAGTAGCTTATATGGTCATTCTCAGGCTTTGAAATTAATCCATAAAGAAGATAGGTATGCATAGAATAATTATGGATAATTAAATCAACCCATCTGGATTGTGTACTATCACTTTTATAAACTACAGGAAGCAGTATTTGCTTTAATTTTACTTTCCAGTTGCTTAAATCTGCAAGCTGTTTATCCAATTTATCATCTGTGTGGTACAGTGTATTTAATTTGATACTTTTTAATTCATTGTTTTTCTGTGTAGCAAAGAGCGTAAATTTTGCAGGACAGTCTTCTATTGAACTTGTTTTAGTTAACGGGGGGTCAATTATCTTAATGTTAACAGAGCCTCTATAGTGTGTAGAATATGTTAGCCATGTAAAGTTTTTAAATCCTTCAATATTACTTATTATGACTCTGTTGCTATTGTTCCATGAACAGGCAAAAGTAGTAAGAGGACCATTTCCTGGCACAATATTTTTATAACTATTATTGTATTTATGGTTATTAACGATCTGAATATTGGTTATATAAATATTATTTTCATCAAAAATATTTAGGCTTAAAATAAAATTATCTGAAAAATCTATCTTGATTTCTGCTTTATTATTGGTTTCGATTGACAAAGGTTTAATTTTTTTTTGATAGTTTGAATCTGCATGTGTCACTTTAATGCTTTTTGAACTTTGATTATTAATAACTATATTTAATTTATCCGCAAATATTTTTGCGTAAGTAAAAAATATCAGTATTAAAACTGTCGTGAATATCAAATTTTTGTTTACAGTAAATTTCATCATCAGTTTTATCCGGTAATTTTTTGAAATTCTTTTGTCTTTTCAAGGGCCTCAATTGAGTTTGTCCTAAGAACTGTTCCAGAAATTATATTTATATAAAGATCTCCTTTTGAAGAAGATCTAAACTGTATAATAATGGTTTCAGGTCTAGAATTGTTTCCTAAAAAACAGAGTATATTACCTTTTTGTTCATTAAATTCGGGAATTGCCAAGATAGTGTTATTTTTACTTCTTAAATAATAATTTTTTGGATATACCAGTATATCAAATGGTGAAGAGAGCCACGAATAGCCTACATCTGACTGTGAAGTTTTGTATGAAACATAATTATCTGCTGCTGTTTGAAAAAGGGCCTGAACTTCCCATGCTGAACCTGAAACAACCTGAAGCGCTCCTCCGCCTGGATTTAATGGGATGGCAAGTATTCCACCAGCTAAATCTGTTAAAGCCGCAACCTGATCAAAAGCATCGGCAATATTCAATAGCTTCAATCTGTATGGTGAATAAGCTGTAGATGTTGTTGTCGTATCCAGATGGCTTTGTGTTGAAAAAACCAAATCAAAAGTCAAATGCCTTTTGTCTGCCAAAGTTATATCAAATTTATACTTTAAATTATCAATTTCACTCATAGCATTGCTGAATGCATATAAGCCTTTATCGTTAGTTTCAACACCGTTAGACCACATAAAAGAGCTGTAGGTTGCAAAATGGGAAAAATTATTATAACTGTAATTCTTTAGTTTTGTTCTATATGATAATGTATTATTATAAACTAAAATTCCCTGAATAAATTTTTTGGCCGCAAGCCTATATTTTTTATTAGCGCTGTAGATTTTTGCTGAATCAAGTTCAAATGCAATAGGCATATTATTCTTCTTATAAATCCCTTTACCGGAATTAGGAATAAAGAGCAGATTCCTGACACCAACATCAGGAACTTTTTTACTGTTGTCATAATAGAACGGTTCAACCTTTACTGTTGCATTTGTTAGATTGGTAAAATGTATATCTAAACTATTCCCCCTTAACGGTACCTTTGAAAAACCTTCCCCTGTAACCTCTGCAGAAAGATTCAAGGAGATATTGAATAAAAATAATATCTTAACAGCAAGTATTATGAATCTATATCTCATATAGTATTTTGTTATGATATATGTTGAATTATAGTTGAATGATTATTTTAAATTATATATAAATACATATCCTTATTCAAGGTTTTCGCTGTTATATATGTTTCCTAATCATAAAGATATTACAATGAATTTTATATTTAGACTCAGCTAAATTATAATATCTGCACATTCTTGTATTTGATAATCTGTTAATGTAGATTTAAGCACATATGAAATATGAACTTATATAAATAACTACGATATTAATTTTATTTTATGAAAACTTCAAAACACAAAAACATTTTAGAAAGTGCGTTAAAAGATAGAATTTTAATCCTTGACGGTGCTATGGGAACTATGATTCAGGGATATGAACTGGAAGAAGCTGATTTTAGAGGAGAGCAGTTCAAAAACAGTACAATTGATTTAAAGGGTAACAATGATCTCTTATCAATTACTAAACCTGAAATTATCAGTGAAATTCACACTGAATATATGAACGCAGGAGCCGATATTATTGAAACAAACACTTTTAACTGCAGCTCTATGTCTATGGCTGACTACGGTTTGGAAAGTAAAGTTTATGAAATCACTTATGCTGGGGCATGTATTGCAAGAAAAACTGCTGATAAAATGACCCAAAAAACTCCTGATAAACCAAGATTTGTTGCAGGAGTATTAGGACCTACCAGTAAAACTGCATCAATTTCTCCGGATGTAAATAACCCTGGATATAGAGAGGCTTATTTTGATGATTTTGTTACAACATACAAAGAAACTACTAAAGCCTTAATTGACGGAAACGTTGATATTCTATTGATCGAAACAGTTTTTGATACTTTAAACTGTAAAGCTGCTATTTTTGCTATATTAGAATGTTTTAAGGAGATGGATGTTGAGATTCCAATAATGATTTCTGCTACTATAGTAGATGCAAGCGGCAGAAATCTTTCAGGACAGACAATTGAAGCATTTTGGATCTCCGTTTCCCATGCTACGATTTTAAGCTGTGGACTTAATTGTTCATTAGGACCTGAGCAGATGTATCCTCATTTGAAATCACTGTCAAAACTGGCAACATCCTACGTAAACTGCCATCCAAATGCAGGTTTACCGAATGAATTTGGAAATTATGATCAAACACCTGAAATAATGGGCAAGATAATTGAAAGTTTTGCAAAAGACGCCCTGGTTAATATTATTGGAGGCTGCTGCGGTACAACCCCTGATCATATAAAAGCAATCGCACAGGCAGTGTCAGGATATAAGCCAAGAAAAAAAAATGAAGGAAAACCTTATTGCTATTTAAGCGGACTAGAACCATTTGAAATTAGACCTGACAGTATATTTGTGAATATTGGAGAAAGAACAAATGTTTCAGGATCTAGAAAGTTTGCCAGGCTAATAAGGGAAAATAATTATGAAGAAGCACTGTCCATAGCCAGACAGCAGATTGAAAATGGTGCACAAGTTATTGATGTTAACATGGATGACGGAATGCTCGATGCAGTAGAGGAGATGAAGACTTTTTTAAACCTTGTTGCATCTGAACCTGAGATATGTAGAGTTCCTGTAATGATTGACTCATCAAAATGGGAAGTAATTGAGTCTGGCCTTAAATGCCTTCAGGGCAAATGCATAATAAATTCGATCAGCCTGAAAGAAGGTGAGGAAGAATTTATACATCATGCTGAACTGGCTAAAAAATATGGTGCTGCTGTCGTCATTATGGCTTTTGATGAAAATGGTCAGGCTGATACATTTCAAAAGAAAGTTCATATTTGCAAAAGAGCCTATAATATTTTGGTAGATAAGGTTGAATATAATCCTCAAGATATTATTTTCGATCCGGCAATTCTGGCAATTGCAACAGGAATAGAAGAACATAATAATTATGCACTTGATTTTATTAACGCAGCTGAAACTTTAAAAAAAGTCTGTCCTAATTGCCTAGTAAGCGGTGGGGTAAGTAATTTATCTTTCTCTTTTAGAGGGAATAATACAGTAAGAGAAATTTTGCATTCAGTATTTTTATATCATGCTGTAAAAGCTGGGATGGATATGGGAATTGTTAATTCAGGACAGCTAGTCATATATGAAGAAATTCCAAAAAATATTCTAAAATTAGCTGAAGACGTAGTATTAAATCGCTCAGATGATGCAACAGAAAAACTCCTTGACATAGCTATAACAATAAAATCCAGCTCTGCATCAGGTAAAACAGATGATTCATGGAGATCTAACCCTGTAGAAGAACGTATAGTACATTCAATTATAAAAGGAATTACTGATTATATTGAGAAAGATGTTGAAGAAGCAAGAAAATATTTTGACAGATCAATAGAGGTTATTGAAGGACCTTTGATGTGCGGCATGAATGCCGTAGGCGAACTGTTTGGAGCAGGAAAAATGTTTCTGCCTCAGGTAATAAAAAGTGCCAGGGTAATGAAAAAATCGGTAAGTTATTTAACACCTTTCATAGAGGCTGAAAACAGTTCACAGGGCATTATGCAAAAACATGTTGGAAAAATTGTCATGGCTACTGTCAAAGGTGATGTGCATGACATAGGGAAAAATATTGTGAATGTTGTCTTGAGGTGTAATAATTTTGAAGTTATTGATCTTGGAGTAATGGTCCCATGTTCTGAAATTCTCTCTATTGCTGCTAAGGAGGAAGCTGACATTATTGGCTTAAGCGGTTTAATTACTCCTTCATTGGATGAGATGATAAATGTTGCAGGAGAAATGGAAAAAGCCGGTCTTAAAATCCCTCTTCTTATCGGAGGAGCTACAACTTCATCAATCCACACCGCTGTTAAAATGCTTCCCGCTTATTCAGGGCCAATTGTACATGTAAAAGATGCTTCTGTTTCTGTAAGTGTAGCTAATTCTCTTATGGGAAATGATTCAAAAAATTATGCAGAAAGCGTATTTAAAGGGTATAAAAAAATAGCAGAAAGCTATAATAAGGTTTCATCTAGTCGTGAAATTACGAGTATTAATATTGCTAGAGAGAAAAAATACAGTATTGACTGGGAAAAAGAACCTATAGTAAAATCGAATTTTCTTGGAGTTAAAGTATTAGAGAATTATCCTCTTGAAAAATTAGTTAAATATATTGATTGGACATATTTTTTTAATGCTTGGGAATTGAAAGGTAAATATCCTGATATTTTGAATGATTCAGAAAAAGGAGAAGAAGCTACTAAATTATATAATGATGCAAATAATCTGTTGGAATATATTATAAAAAACAGTCTCTTAAAGGCAAATGCAGTTTTTGGAATATTTCCAGCCAATTCTAACGGTGACGATATTATTATATATTCAGATAAAAACAGGAACAAAACTGTTTCGAAAATGTTCAACTTAAGGCAGCAAATCCTTCCGAATATTAAAGCTAAAAGTAAATCATTATCAGATTTTATAGCTCCAGAAAAATCAGAGCATATAGATTTTATTGGTATGTTTGTTGCTACTGCAGGCATTGGAGTTGATGCCCTTGTAGATAAATTTAACAGCGATCATGATGACTATAAAGCTATTATGACAAAGGCTCTGGCAGATCGTTTGGCTGAAGCATTTTCAGAACATTTAAATGAAATAGTCATGAAAGATTATTGGCAGACAGATAAAAAATTACATGAAGTTTGTGAAGGAATAAGGCCTGCTATCGGATATCCTGCCTCTCCTGATCACTCTGAAAAACTTACTCTTTTTGAAATGCTTGAAGCAGAAAAAAATATTGGGGTGAAACTTACTGAGAGTTATATGATGTCACCTGCTGCTTCAGTTTGTGGTCTTTACTTTGCTCACCCTGAAGCTAAATATTTCTCTGTTGGAAAAGTAGGGGAAAGCCAGGTTGTAGACTATGCAAAAAGGAAAAATATTTCAAAAAATAAAGCAGAAAAATTTTTATCTGCTATATTAGGATATGTTTCGGAAAATTAAAAATAAATTTTAATTTATATTAAAAAAATCGGAGATAATAATGAGCTACGAAAAGACAGTGCTATGTATTGGTGCAGGTTACGTTGGTGGTCCAACAATGGCAGTTATTGCTGATAAATGTCCGGATTATAAAATCATTGTTGCAGATATTAATGAACAGAGAATTGCAGACTGGCAGACAGATGAGCTGCCAATATATGAACCTGGATTACTTGAAGTTACTAAAAGAGCATTAAATAGAAATTTGTTTTTTACAACTGACGTAGACAGTGCAATAAAAGAAGCTTCAATTATTTTCGTAAGTGTTAATACTCCAACAAAAACTTTTGGACAGGGAGCGGGTAAAGCTTCCAATCTTCAGTATTGGGAAAAAACCGCTCGTAATATCGTTAAACAGTCAGATAGAGATAAAATTATTGTAGAGAAAAGTACTCTCCCTGTAAGAACTGCTGAAGCTATGAGCCGTATATTACGATCCAATGATAAAGGTCTAAAATTTGAAGTATTATCTAATCCTGAATTCTTAGCTGAAGGTACTGCAATTGCTGATTTAGAAAACCCAGACAGAGTATTGGTAGGTGCAATGGAAACTGAAGAAGGTCAGATTGCATTGAAGAAAGTTGTTGATATTTATGCAAATTGGGTTCCTAAAGAAAGAATTGTTACGACAAATGTATGGAGCAGTGAGCTTACAAAGCTTGTCGCAAATGCTTTATTAGCTCAGAGAATTTCTTCAATTAACAGTATTTCAGCTCTCTGCGAAAAGACAGATGCCAATGTATTGGAAGTTTCAAAAGCAGCAAGAATGGATACTAGAATTGGTGCTAAATTCTTAAATCCAAGTGTTGGTTTTGGTGGATCATGCTTTAAAAAAGATGTTTTAAACCTAGTTTACTTATGCGAGCATTTTAATCTGCCTGAAGTTGCCCGATACTGGGAACAGGTTGTTTTGATGAATGAATATCAGGAAAGACGTTTTGTAAAAAGAGTGATTGAAAACATGTTTAATTCTGTTGCCGACAAAAAAATTACTCTTTTCGGTTTTGCTTTTAAAGCTGATACTGGAGACACAAGAGAATCACCTGCAATTTATATTTCAGAACTACTTTCTGAAGAACATGCTAATATTGCGATACATGACCCAAAAGCATTAAAGAATGCAAAATATGATTTAGAACACTTAAAAACTAATGTTGAATATTTTGAAGACCCATATGAAGCTGCCAAAGACTCACATGCTCTTTTGATTGTTACTGAATGGAATGATTTTAAAGATTATGATTATGAAAAGCTATACAAATCAATGGAAAAACCAGCTTTCGTTTTTGACGGCAGGAATATACTTGACCATAAAAAACTTTTTGAAATAGGGTTTAATGTATATCCACTCGGGCAGCAAGCTCTGACACATTTGAAATAATAAATTTATAAATAATCAAAAGCCTGAATTTTTATAAATTCAGGCTTTTATTTATACATCTATAAATACGGCAAAAGGATAAACAATAATTTCAGAAAATAACTGTTGTTACTTTTTCGTTACAATGTTGAGCTTGAAAGTTCTTAAAGGCTGAACTTTCTCCCAAGCTCTTTTGTAATCAAATTTTAAGTTTGCCTTTCCAGTAGCCAAAATTTTAAAAGTATAAAGCTTACTCCCTCCGGCTCCTATTAATTTGGAATTCGGTGTATATTTTGATTTTACCAGTTCAATAATTTTTTTATCATATTCTCCTACATGCCAATCATATCCTGTCGTAGGATTGCTTTTCAGTAATATGGTAAAAGTTTCACCTGTTTTTCCTTTGAAAGTTTTATCTGAATCATCTGCTTTAAATTCATTACTTTTTGGAAAAATACAGCAGCATGAAACAAGAATTGTACTTACAAGAACAAGTAATGATCCAGCAATAAAATATTTTTTCATTATACTTTCACCTTCCAAAAATAAAGATTGTAATTTTAATACACATCAGTTGCTTAACATAAATGATAATTGATTAGAGATTATTTTATAGTTCAATTAAAATTAAATTGACATTATACTCAAAAGCGCATATTCTTGTAAATAAAATGTAACACTTTGGGTTGTTATTCACTTGTTTAGTCTTTAGGCAGCAGTTAAGATGGGCAGTATCCCTACAATTCGACATTCTATAAACCATGTATATAAAATTTAGCAAAAAAAATAAAAATTTAAAACCATCTAGAAGAAGGACAGTCATTATAGTTGCTTCTGTCCATGTTGTAATTTTAGTAACAATTTTTTTAGTGTTTGTAATGGACAGCCTCTTTAAACCTAAAAAAATTAACTCTATAAATGTCAGTGTTGTAAATGCAAAAGATTATATGAAGAAAACAGCATCTTCTCAAGAAGTTACTTCATCTAAGCCTAAAACAGTTAGGAGAAAGAAACCCTTAGTAAAAAAAAGAATAATAAGAACTAAACCTAAAAAAACTTGGAAAGCTTTAGATCCAAGTCAGATAATAAAATCAACAACTCAGGTACAGCGTAAAACTTTAACAAAATCTAAACCTAAGTATAAATCACTAAAAGCATCAGATATTGCAAAAAAGTTGCGTAGTGATTTAAAAAACATAAAATTTAAATCAGTAAACAATGCTACTTCAAATCCGTCCATGTTAAATTACTATGATAAAGTAAGATCATATCTCTATGGTTTATGGGAGCAGCCGTCAAGAGCAGCAGCAGGTAATCGTACTCCATCGGTACTAATCAGTATATCTGTTAACTCTGCAGGAAAAGTTGTAAAGGCCAAACTTATACGAAAAAGTGGTGTTTTAGTAATGGACAGATCTGTCATGAAACTACTCTCCAGTTTGTCTGATCTGCCCAAACCTCCTGAAGGCGCCGTAACTTTTGAAGCAGATATGGTTTTACAAGATTAAAAAAAATGGCATTATAAATAAAAAATATAATGCCATAAATAATCTATATGTTTTCTAAAGTTATTTTTTAGAAGCTGCTTTAGTTTGAACAACCTTTTTTAATTTTAATGTCGGCTTACCAGATTCAACCGTTTTTTTAGTAATGATGCACTCTTTTATATCATCTCTGGAAGGCACTGTATACATAATTTCCAGCATGAGCTCTTCAATTATTGACCTCAAGCCTCTGGCTCCAGTTCCTTTGTCAACTGCTTTGGCTGCTAAAGAACTCAAAGCTTCTTTTTGAAATGTAAGCTTTACATTTTCCATTTCCATTAGCTTTTTGAACTGTTTTATAACAGCATTTTGAGGTTCTGTAAGTATTTTTACCAAATCCTCCTGCTGCAGTTCCTGCAATGAAGAAACAACAGGTAGCCTGCCTATGAATTCAGGAATTAAACCAAATCTTATTAAATCCTCAGGTTCTGCAAGATTTAGGATTTTATCTGTATCCAGAATCTCACGCTGCTTAATTTTTTCATCAGAGAGTTTAAAGCCTAAAACCTGATTCCCAATTCTTCTTTTAATAACTTTGTCAAGCCCAACAAAAGCTCCGCCGCAAATGAACAGAATATTTGAAGTATCTACTTTTAAATATTCCTGATGAGGATGCTTTCTTCCGCCTTTCGGGGGAATATTAGCAACAGTTCCTTCAAGTATTTTTAAAAGAGCCTGCTGTACGCCTTCCCCTGAAACATCACGTGTAATTGATACATTTTCATTTCTTTTAGAAATTTTATCAATTTCATCAACGTAAATAATTCCAATCTGAGCCTTTTCAATATTATAATCAGCAGCCTGTACAAGTCTTAAAATGATATTCTCAACATCCTCTCCGACATATCCTGCCTCAGTTAGAGGTGTGGCTTCGCAAATTGTAAATGGAACATCAATAACTCTTGCCAGCGTTCTTGCGAGAAGTGTTTTCCCTGAACCTGTAGGACCAAGAAGAAGAACATTGCTTTTTTCTATTTCAACATCATTATCAATTGATGTTAATCCCTGCTCACTTCTTTCTCTGTTTACCTGTAATCTTTTATAATGATTATGAACAGCTACAGCAAGACTTTTCTTTGCATGTTCCTGACCAATTACAAAAGTATCCAAAAGATTTTTAATTTCTTTAGGTTTAGGTACCTTCAGTTTAGGAATAGAATCTTTTTCTTTTTGTTTATCTTCTTTTTCAATTTTTCCAAACATCTCCTGACAAACTTCTAGGCAGTTTTTACAGATATGAGAGTTGTCAGGACTCGATATAAGCTGACCTACAGTCTCAGGACCATTGCCGCAAAAAGAACATTTGGGTGTTTTGTCGTTATCTTCTTTCATTATAGATATAAAACCTGATTTGTAAATTTAAAGTGTATATGTTATTTAGATAAAACAGAATCCACAATACCATAATCTTTAGCTTCATCAGCAGACATGAAAAAGTCACGTTCAGTATCTTTTTCAATCTTTGATAATTTCTGTCCAGTATGCTGTGATATTATGCCGTTTAATGTACTTCTCATTCTGAGAATCTCTTTAGCATGTATACTGATATCTGCAGCAGTCCCCTGGGCACCTCCCCATGGCTGATGAATCATAATTCTGGCATTAGGCAAAGCAAATCTTTTATTCTTTGCTCCTGCACACAATAAGAATGCGCCCATACTTGCTGCCTGCCCGACGCAGTATGTTTTAATATCGCAGCTTAAAATCTGCATAGTATCATATATACCCATTCCTGCAGTTACTGAACCGCCTGGACTGTTTATGTACATATCTATATCTTTTTTAGGGTCTTCAGACTGCAAATATAGTAATTGAGCTACAATCATATTTGCAATCTGGTCATCAATCGGTGTGCCAAGTAAGATTATTCTATCTTTTAAAAGTCTAGAAAATATATCATAACCTCTTTCACCATGTCCTGTTTGTTCTACTACCATCGGAACAAGTACTGACATAATTCACTCCTTAAATATTTAAAATAATACAGTGCAGAAATCTGCACTGCTATGTTGTTTTGTAAAATTATTTATCTGATTTTTCAGGTACAAATTCAACTTCAGCATTCTGAACAATAAAATCTGTTACCTTATTAATCAATACTTCGTCAAAAACCTGATTTATATTACCTGAAGAAACTAAACGCTGTTTCAAATCTTCAGGTTTGTATCCGTAATACTGACTCATACTTTCAATATGTTTATTAACTTCTGAATCATCTACTTCGATATTTTCATTTTTCCCAATTTTTCTCAGAAGCAGAAAATTTCTAAGTCTCTTGCTGGCATTTTCTTTAGCTTCAGCCATTAATTTTTCTTTATCGCCTTCAAGTTCCTTATTGGCCGCTTCTTTATCTTTGGATTCACGTAGCTTAGAGTTTACTAAATAGTTTAACTCATTGTTTGTTGCATCCTGTAGCATATCAGGAGGCACAGGGAATGTTAACTCTTTTGTCAATTCATCAACTACTTTTGTTCTTTTTTGAGCATTATAGCTGTTTTCCATTTCTTTTTCTCCCTGCTCAACAATTCTGTTTTTCAACTCGTCAATATCTTTAACCATGAGCTTTGAACAGAGTTCTTCATCAGATGTCAATGGAGCTTTTCTCTGGACGTCAATTACTTTTATTTCATAATTAACTGTTTTACCTGCAAGTAATGCGTCTTCGTAACTGTCTTCAAATTTTGCAGTGTGTTTATATGTTTCACCGGTTTTTGCTCCGGTAAGTGCAGCATTTATTCCGGGTATAATATCATTTTGATTCAACCACACATAATTAAGATCAGAATTTACCAAACGTTTGATTGTATCTTTTGCATCTTCAGGTAATTCAATATCAGAAGTATATGAAACTTTAAGCATATCGCCTTCTTTTGCTTCAGCTTCAACAGTTTCAAATTTTCCATAAACGTCTCTGAAATAATCTAATCTTTTTGTTATTTCTTCATCACTTATTTCTTTTTTTTCTAATTCAATCTTAATGCCTTTATATTCAGGTATTTCGATTTTAGGAGCAATATTAAATCTTAATGTAAAAGAAAAATCATTACCTAGCTCTAATTTTGGTTCTTTATCTTTTGGAATAGAGTATGAAAGCAAATCTTCTTCTCCATCAGCAGAAGCTTTCTGGAAAGCGGCTGACAGGAGTTCTTTCATTGTTTCTTCTTCAATATTTTTTTTATATAGATTTTTCACCAAAGAAATAGGAGCTTTTCCAGGTCTAAAACCTGAAAGTTTTGCCTGAGATGCATATTGCTTAGCGATTTTGTTATAGCCTGTTTCAACTTTGTCTGCAGGTATAATGCAGTCAATCTGCTGCAGGCAAGGTTCTAATTCTTTTTTTTCAATTTTGATTGAATCATTGACTATATTGCCGAGTAAGTCCATGTTATGTTTACCTTTCATTATCAATATTTTATGTATTAAAATAATTATTTCTTAAAAAAATTTACAAAGAGAACCTATAATTTAGTCTACTTGAAGGTAATTTCTATTTCGATTACTAATTTAATGCTATTTATTAGGTAATATATACGTGAACTGAGACAATTATTTGCTGTAAAAGCCTTGTATATTTTATAGTTTTGCTGTGGAAAGAAAGGGATTACATTCTTTTATATTAAGAGAACTATTATAAAAAATTAAAATAAGTAATTTTACTTTTCGCTAAAAACGTATAACATATATGTGGTAAAAATTATTTAAGGAGAAGTAAATTGTTAAACACAAGTCATAAATACAGAACACATTATTGTGGAAAAGTTGGAGAATCTGATATTGACCATAAGATTAAGGTCTCAGGCTGGATACATAGCGTACGTGATCACGGTGGTATTATTTTTATAGATTTAAGAGATTATACAGGCATTGTACAGATTGTTATTGATCCCAAAAAAGATTTTTATAGAGAATTAGAGCACTGGCGCTTGGAAACTGTCATCTGCTTTGACGGCACAGTTATCCCCAGAACAGAAGAAACAGTAAACCCTAAGCTTTCTACTGGAAGTATTGAACTTGTGGCCGAAGAGATGGAAATTCTCGGTGAAGCAGATGTTATTCCGTTTCAGATAGCTAAAGATGACAATGCACCTGAAAACTTAAGACTTAAATACCGTTTTCTTGATTTAAGAAGAGAAACTTTAAGAGAAAATATCTTTTTAAGAGGAAAAGTTATATCTGAGATCAGAAACAAAATGGTTGATATGGGGTTCTTTGAATTTCAAACACCTATTCTAACCAGCAGTTCTCCTGAAGGAGCCAGAGATTATCTCGTCCCAAGCCGTATTCATCCCGGTAAGTTTTATGCATTGCCACAGGCGCCGCAACAGTTTAAACAGTTATTGATGGTAGCCGGTTTTGATAGATACTTTCAGATTGCACCATGCTTTAGAGATGAAGATGCAAGGGCAGACAGATCTCCTGGTGAATTTTATCAGCTTGACGTTGAAATGAGCTTTGTTACTCAGGAAGATGTATTTGCTGCAATGGAAACATTGTTTACACATATTTTTGATAAATTCACTGATAAAGAAGTTACAGAAGCACCATTTCCCAGAATACCTTATAGAGAAGCAATGCTGAAATATGGATCAGATAAACCTGATTTACGCAATCCGTTAGAGATTATTGATGTATCTGAGATTTTTATAAACAGCGGATTTAATGCTTTTTCAGGCGTTATCAAAAAAGGCGGCGTGGTTAGAGCTATTACTGTGAAAAATATTGACAGCAGACCACGAAAATTCTTTGATGACATGGTTAAATATGCCCAGTCAATCGGTTCTAAAGGCTTAGGATATATTATCTGGTCGGAAGGAAAAGAGAAAAGCCCTATCGTTAAATTTCTATCAAGAGACGAATTGGACAATCTGAAAAAAGCAGGGTCTATTGAAGACGGTGATGTAATGTTCTTTGTTGCAGATAAAGAAAAAAATGTCTGCGATATTGCAGGGAAAGTCAGGACGGAACTTGCTAATAGATTAGACCTCATAGATCAAAATTCTTTCAAGTTTTGCTGGATTATAGATTTTCCTATGTTTGAACTTGATGAAGAGACAAATCAGGTAACTTTCAGTCATAACCCATTTTCAATGCCCCAGGGTGGTATGGATTCTTTACTTAATAAAAATGCTCTGGATATTTTAGCTTACCAGTATGATATTGTCTGTAACGGTGTTGAGCTGTCAAGCGGTGCAATAAGAAACCATAAACCTGAAATTATGTATAAAGCCTTTGAAATTGCAGGTTATGATGAAAGCGTTGTGAATGATAAATTTGGCGGTATGATAAATGCTTTTAAATTTGGTGCTCCTCCTCATGGAGGAATTGCTCCAGGAGTTGACCGTATTGTGATGCTTTTAGCTGAAGAACCGAATATAAGAGAAGTTATAGCGTTCCCGTTTAACCAGCAGGCTCAGGATCTGATGATGAATGCTCCTTCAGAAGTTGGCTTAAGACAGCTTAAAGAACTTCATATCAGAACTGTTCTTCCTAAAGAAGATAAAAATAATGGTTAATGGTTAATGGTTAATTATTAATTGTTAATGAAGAAATATATCAGGCACCTGCTAAAATTATTTGGTAGGTGCTTTTTTTTAGTTTATAAAGTTATAACGTTTAAAGTTTTTAATATTTACTAACTTGTAACTTTCAACATGATAATCTTTAACTCGCACGAAGTGCAATAATTTAACAATGTCTTCTAAGATTGAAATTGATAGAATAGTCAGATCAAAAAGAAAAAGTATTGCTTTGGAAATCAATAAAACTGGAGAACTTATTGTACGTGCCCCACATTCTACTACACTGGATTATTTGAAGAAACTGGTCCTTCATAAAAAAGAGTGGATTCTTGATAAACAGAACACTGTCATACAGAAAATAGAGAAAAGCAGAAAAGAGTATCGGTTTGGAGGAAAATTTTACTTTCTTGGAAAAAAGTATGAAATTATTCCTTCAAATGACAATGAGAATATAATTTATTTCCAGAATAATTTTTTCATCAATGTAAAATATGAAAGTTATATAAAAGATCTTATTGTTAAGTGGTATAAACTTCATGCTGATAAAATTATTAAAGATAGAGTTATTGGACTGGCTGATGATTTCAATCTGGATTTTAAAAAGATTATGATTACCAGCGCAGAAAAAAGATGGGGATCATGTTCATCCAGAAAACATCTGAATTTTTCATGGAGGCTTATAATGGCTCCGATAGAAATAATAGATTATGTAGTTGTACATGAGCTGGCTCATTTAAAAGAACTGAATCATTCAAGCAGATTTTGGGATCTTGTGGGTTCCATGCTGCCAGAATATAAAAAATGCAAAAAATGGCTTCGTAATAACAGTTTTAAATTTTATTTAGATTAACAGGCAATGAATATAATTTCTTCACCTTCATCAGTGGAATATATCGAAAAAAAATCAAAATTCATATCAAGCATTTTTTATGTTGATACTGAAAGTAAGGCTAAAGCGTATATTCGTTCTGTTTCAGATAGGTATGTAGATGCCGGTCATAATGTATATGCGTATAAAATCCTGGAAGATGGTGTATTGAAAGCTAAATTCTCTGATGACGGTGAGCCTAAGAATACGGCTGGAAAACCAGTATATGAGCTTTTAAACAGGCTTGAACTGTTTAATATTGTTGTGATTATTACAAGGTACTTTGGAGGCATTAAACTTGGAGCTTCCGGACTGATCAGAGCCTATATGAAATCTGCTAAACTTGGAATAGAAGAATCCGGAATAATAAACTATATTGAAACAAAAGTATACACTCTGGTCTTCGATTACAAAATAATCGGTATTGTTGAAAATATAATTGAAAATTCAAAGTCAACTGTGTTGATAAATAAGGAGTTTGATAAAAAAGTTAAGTTTAATATTTCAGCTACTGAAAAAGATATCTCAATATTTGGAAAATACAGAGATATCGAAATTTTTAATCGTTAGATTTTTTCTTCTCCAATTTCAACGGTTTGCAAAGAAGATTTTTATCCTTTGAGGCTCTTGCACATTTTTTGCATATATACCTTGGTTTTTTTACCAGCTCTTTAAGTTCATCAATATTTTCTTTTATATAATCACTATTTAGTTTACATAGATTTTTCATAAATATAGAATCCTGATTTTTAATATATACAATGTCTATAAAAGAATAAAACTATTCAATTGATGTTCTGTATTTTAGTTATGTATAAGATAAATTTTAAAAATTACGAATTATTTATTAGGAATTAGGAATTAAAAGTTATAATGTTGAATATTATATTTATGATGCAGGATAAATGTAATATATTATTTACCATCTTCACGAAGGAAGACAAAGCTCCTGCCGAGGGTTTTCCTTCAGAGGGTTTAGTTATATAGATTAAATGAATGTCAATACAGCGGCATCTTATGAAAAACGAAGTAATTTGAGTTTTATCGGAGAATAATAATTATGAAAGATTGCTTATTAAAAGAGAACTTCTGGACTGAAAATAAAACTGAAGAGATAAAAGATATCATTAAAGAACTTTACAACAGCTATCAGGACGGTGAAGGGATTAACCATATAGAAGGTGCCAATTTACCAAGTAAAAATGAGATCATAACCATTATCAACGATCTTGAAGAAGTTATCTTCCCGGGTTTTACAAATAAAAAAATTTTGAATCTGAAAAATATTCATTATTTCATTGGAAATATTGCCTCCAAAGTTTTCCTTGAACTCAGTATACAAATTAATAGAGCTTTTAAATTTGAGTGCCGTTTAAAAAGTGAGTGTGAAGAGTGTGATATACAATGTTTGACAGATGGTGCCGCGCTGCACTTGATGCAGATGCTGCCGGAAATCAGGAAAAAATTAAAACTGGATATTATTGCCGCTTACGAAGGAGACCCAGCGGCAAAGAGTTTAGAAGAAATTATTTTGAGCTACCCTGGAATGTATGCTCTGACAGTTTATCGAATAGCTCATGAGCTGTATGAACAAAAAGTACCTTTAATCCCAAGAATTATGGGAGAATATGCACACAGCAAAGTGGGAATAGATATTCATCCCGGAGCAAAAATCGGCAATAGCGTATTTATTGATCACGGAACAGGGGTAGTAATAGGAGAAACTGCCATAATAGGCGATAATGTTAAAATTTACCAGGGAGTTACCCTGGGAGCAATGTCTTTCCCAAAAACACCGGATGGCAGAATAATTAAAGGAAATAAAAGACACCCAACTTTGGAGGATAACGTTACTATTTATTCAGGGGCAACAATACTTGGTGATATTACTATCGGCAGCGGATCAGTAATTGGAGGAAACGTATGGCTTACTGAAAGCGTTAAACCAGATTCTCTTGTTACAATTCCAAGCCCTCAACTTTCAATAAAATCTAAAAATAAAAATTAATACTATGAATAATTTAATATTGAATGAGCATTTTGTTTTAAAAGAAAAAATCAGTGATTATTTATCAGGATTGATAAATTATCCCGCTCTCAAAGCTTATACTGCTCCATTTGGAATTTACAAACAAAGAGATGATAAATTCATGGTTCGTATAAGGGTAACCGGCGGAGAGTTATCTATTGAAAAATATAAAGTAATTATACAAATAGCAGAAAAATATAATATAGAATTTATCCATTTTTCTACCAGGCAGGCTGTTCAGCTGCATGGAATAAATCCTGAATACATTTTTGATATCATAAAGGATTGTTCAGAATCAGGGATTTATTTTAAAGGAGGTGGCGGAGATACAGTAAGGAATATTGCTGCCTGCTGTTATTCAGGTTTAACCGATAAATCTCTGTTTGACGTTCTGCCTCATTCAAAAGCGATGGCAGATTATTTGTATAATTACGATAAGGCCTACTCGTTACCCAGAAAAATTAAGTTTGCTTTTTCATGTGATTCCAGCGACTCTTCATTTGCGCAATATCATGACTTAGGTTTTTTTGCTAAAATTAAAAACAGTGAAAAAGGCTTTGAAGTTTATTCCGGAGGAGGAATGGGAAGAAACAGTTCTCCTGCTATAAAAATTTTTGATTTTATACCTGAATGCAACTTTATTCACTGTGCAGTTGCAGTTACAAACCTTTTCTATGATCATGGCAACAGAGAAAAAAGAAATAAAGCTAGACTAAGGTATGTTGCACAGGAACTGGGTGAAAAAGAGTATATTGATCTGTTCACAAAGTATTATGAAAAAGCTTTAGGCTCAAATCTTAATTTGCCTGAATATAATTTGGAAAGCCGAAATAAATTTGATTTATTTAAAGAATTACATCCATGCTCAGAAATAAATGATAATGATTTTGCAGAATGGAAAAAACGAACTGTAATGGATACTATTCATGAAAGCGTTGCACTACTGAAGCTATTTGTACCTTATGGATTAGTTTCTATAGAAGCATCCAAAATAATTTTAAACATAGCTGAAATTACAAATTTACCTTATCTCAGATTGACAAGAAACAATGATATTTTTATTCCTGTGAAAACTGATCAGTTAGAATATATATATGAAATGCTTGACAAAAGAAAGGGTATTTATGATTTTAAAGCAGATTCATTTAAAGGATTAGTTACTTCATGTATTGGCGCCAAAACCTGTGCAATTGGAATCATAGATCCAAAACCTTTTGCTGATGAGATCACAAATGCTATGGGGGAACTTTCAAAACAGAAAAATGATATTATAGATAATATAATATGTAATATAAAAATATCGGGATGTCCAAACTGCTGCAGTAATCACCCTGTTGCAAAAATTGGACTGCAGGGATGTATCAAAAAAGATTCAGAGGGGAAATCTATTCCTCATGTAAAATTAATTGCCGATTCAGAATTATTGACAAATTTGGGCTATTGTGAAGATACATATTTAAAGTGTTCCGATATGCAAAGTTTAATTGAAAGAGTTTATAATAATATTTATTAAAAAAACGATTTTTTATGACTGAATACAATTTAAAAACTCCTGCTAAAATTAATCTGTTTTTACAGGTAAAAAATAAAAACAGCAATGATTATCATGAAATAGAAACTGTTTTTTTACCTCTTAAAAATATTTACGACACTATTAAAATAACTTTTACTACAAGTAGCAAAATTACTATTGTTTCTGACAGCATTGATATCCCTGCGGATAAAACGAATCTATGTTTCAAAGCTGCAGAGGCTTATTTTAAATACGCTCAAATTAATCCTGGGGTTAATATTTTTATAAAAAAACGCATTCCCATTGCTGCTGGAATGGGCGGTGGCAGTTCTGATGCAGCGGCAGTATTATTGATTCTCCATAAAAAATTTAACTTACTCAATAGAAAAAAATTATTGGAGCTGGCATCAAAACTGGGAGCAGATGTTTCATTTTTTTTAAACACAGTTGCTTCTATAGGCAGAGGAATCGGCGAAATATTGACTCCTATTGATATTAATGATAATTTCAATATTATAATCTGTGCTCCGCATTTCCCCGTCAGCGCTGCTTGGGCATATAAAAATTTAAATAGAGAAAACAATAATATAAACCTTTCAAATTGTTTAAATTCATTAACTTCTAATAATATAGAAAAAATAGCTGACTGCTTAAGAAATGATCTTGCATTTGCTCTTTACAAAAAATTCCCCGTTCTTAAAATTTTAAAAACAGCACTAATTGAATCAGGAGCTTTGAATACGGAGATCACTGGGAGCGGTCCAACACTATTTGGAATATGTAAAACTGGAGAACAGGCTGAAAGTATTATAAAAAAAATGAAGAATAGATTCAACTCTGATATTGAGTACAAGGTATCAGCAATACTAAATAGGCCGTTTACTGTATCAATAACTTAAGTTTATTACTAAAACATCACGACTAGCGTCATGCTTTTTAATATGTTCTGTTATGCTAATTTCAATTAATAACAACTATCAACCGTCAACTAACAACAACTAATGAAAAAAATGCCTAAGCTTAAAATCTGTCATATTATTACAAGAATGATAATCGGCGGTGCGCAGGAAAATACACTTCTTTCTGTAGTCGGTTTAATTGAAAAAGGGCACGATGTAACTTTAGTTACAGGCCCTACTTCAGGACCGGAAGGGAAACTGCTCTATGAGAATTATCTGGTTCAAAAATATAATATAAAAATTGTTGAAATCAGGTCCCTTGCAAGAAATATAAATCCTCTTAAAGATTTAAAGGCCTACTTTAATATTAAAAAATATCTCAAAAAAAATCAGTTTGATGTTGTTCATACTCACAGTTCTAAAGCAGGTATCATCGGAAGATATGCTGCATATACGGTAAAAGTTCCTTATATTGTACATACTATTCATGGCCAAGCTTTTCATAGAAATGAAACTAAAATTAAAAACTTCTTATATCAGAGACTGGAAAAATGGTCTGCTGGAAAATGCAACAAAATTTATGCTGTTGCACAGGCAATGATAGATCAGTGTATTGAAAAAAATATAGCAAAACCAGATAAATATAAACTGATTTACAGCGGTATGGATCTTGGACCTTTCTTAAAACACAGTGAGAATACTGTTTTAAAACAGAAGTTAAAAATACCTGAAAACTCGCCTGTAATAGGAACAGTTGCCAGACTGTTTCCACTGAAAGGATATGATTATTTAATTGACGTAGTTTCAAAAATAGTAAAACAGATTCCTGAGTTGAGAGTTGTAATCGTTGGTGATGGAATACTCAAAGATGAACTTGAAAAACAGATATCCGATCTAGGGGTATCTGAAAATTTTATTTTTGCCGGATTGATAAACCCGAATGAAATTCCTGAATATATAAATGTTATGGATGTTTTACTTCATTTATCATTAAGGGAAGGACTTCCCAGGGCTGTTGTACAGGCTCTGGCATCGGGCAAACCTGCAATAGGGTTTAATCTTGACGGCACTCCTGAGGTTATTGTAAATAATAAAACAGGCTATATTGCCGAATCAGGTGATATCGATAAAGTATATGAATATACCATCAAATTACTTAAAAATCCCGAGTTAGCCAAAGAACTAGGCAGAAATGGAAGAGAGTTCGTGAAAAGTAAATTTGACTGGCATTATATGTGTGACCAGCTGGAAGATGATTATGATAAAGGACAATGAGATTATTTTATCTCATCAATATATAAAAATCTCCTTATATAAAATTTGTCCCCGTTTGCATCAGGTACTCTTTCAATTCTAACAAGAATTTTTTGATTTGTCAAAATTTCATCTTCATTTGTGTTGTATGTTCCTGGATCTTCTATGTCATTAATTGATTGGGCAATAGCTATAACTGTGTAAAAATTTGCAGTTGTTGTTGCTTTAGTCAGATTAATAAATTTACCAATTATTTCTTCCTGCTTTGCATCTGTATTCTGTATTGAAAATATATTCCATAATTCAGGAACACCGTTAGTTTCTCTCAGTATTTGTGCCCTTGAATAAAATTCACTGCCACCAATGCTGCCGTTATTATCTGAAACCTTATCTGCTAAACTTTGAGCGATACTACTTGTAACAGATGTACTCCCTGAAGTAAGTGCTCCGGGACCTTCACTGCTTCCTACATCACTTCCTACTCTGATTTTTTCAAACAGTGCTTTTAGTACAGGTTTAATACCTGAATTTAGGTTTACCAGTCCTTTGACCTGTGGTTTAGCAGTCATCTTAATTTGATCAAGTATATTAACATCTCCGTCTGAATACTCTCCTCCTCCGTCAGTTTTATCAGGAAGCTGAGTTGGATTTGAAAAAGATTTATATTTTTTTAGGTTCAGTGTCTGCCATTTTTTGCCTCTATGAATAAATCCCAGCTCCCATGGTGATAACATGGGTGCATTTCTCACATAAGCAGTTGAAATATTCCAAGGCTCTGTAGCATTAGGTTCTGAGTCAGCATCTATACCGCCTGAAGGATGGATGAATGAATAATTTTTAGTTCCAATAGTGCCTGTATCTGTATTAGTTACGTCTTTATGCTCCTCCCATTCCCATGATGACAAATTTTGTCTTGGATCAGCAATTTGGTAATCTATATAAATAGTATCAACTGTTCCATCACTGGAGATTGTTTCGTTCAGGTATCCTGTATCAACATATGCAAAATCATATAAATTATTTCCTATAGCATCAGTTAGCTTTACTTCAAGTTTTGTAATTTTAAATTCTGTAATACTTCTTGATAATCCACTAGCTTCATCTTCATTCTTTGAATCTTCATCAGGCATAATATTAATTTTGGTCGAATAATTTGAAGCACTATAGCTATTACTAGCCGTCGATATATTATTGAAAATAATTTTTTTATCTAAAAATACACTTGGAGTTGGATTGTTTGGTGCCCAGTTGTATTCACCAGAAACAGTAAGTTCAGCTTTGGCAGAATCAACATTATTACTGTACATATTTACCAATTCAATACTTGAGGACATTATATTCATGGTACATTCATAGTCACTTAAACCTGGCTCCCCTGAAAAAGCTGGATTTATTTCTTAAGCTTTACCGCTTATGACTAATTTTATTTCATTTATATAGGGACAGTTCTCTAACCCCACAAAAGTAGGTGCATCTATATTATCTACAGTAGCTGAGTCATCGGTATCGTTGTAATCAATAAGATTAGCAGCAATCTGCTTCTGACAAGTTTCTGTATCTAAAAAATCACCATTATGATTCCAATTTTTTAGCCAAGGCAGTGAATATATGTTTTCATCAGAAGATGAAGAAAGTGAAGTTTTTTGACCAGTAGGATATACTAATTTTGGATCAGAAATTAATGAGTCTACTGTTAAATCATTCCAGTTTGTTCGTGAAATATTAAACCTGTGATAAATTTCTTTTACATTTATCATTTTATCTTTACTTTCATCAATCCAGTAAGCCTCGACATCTTCCGGATTATTTAATACAAAACAAGTTCTAAATGAATCTTTGATATCGCTGTCAGATATAGATAAAGTATTAAATATTGAATCAAAATCCAGCCAGGTTGCTCCAGCATTTAATTCACCTGACGGGGAAGCATTTTTAGTACTTAATTTCTCTGCATAATTTTCCAGCATCCAATTGCCAATACTCATTAGAAAAATTTCATTAACATTTCTGCCAGACCTGCCTGTAATGTATTTATTAGATCCAGTATAAATATCAGGATTTGGTTTAAGGCTAGTTCTCTCAAAACCGTCTCTTCCTACATAAGCGGTATTAGTACCTCCAGATACATTACCTGATATTTCAGATGCGGCTGGACTTGAGACAGTACTATTAAGTCCAGAGTCGAGACATGCCGATAAATCAAGCTTCCCATGTTCAGCAATTACAATATAAGCAAATCTTGCAACAATCGGAGAATCACTATTGGGATCATCAATATCTTTTGTACTGCCTAATACGTATTGCCAGTGAGGCCCCTCATTGGGATTATATTTTCTAGAATCATAATAGGTTATTCCACTGACCACTGTTTCTAATAATATCTTTAAATTTTCACTTCTGACACTTTCAGAAGTACTGCTGTTATAACTGTAAATATTGTTTATATCTTTAGTATTATCATCGGCATATAAATTAAGTGTTGCAATAGATCTGGTTAAAGCTGATTTAGCTGCCATCCGTGCAGTTTGGAGGGCATTATAGTTTTGGGATGTTTTCCTCTCTAAAATCGAGTTTGTCATAAAAAACATACTTAACATAGTTAATAAACCAATAAAACCAATGGCAAAAATGGTAACTATGCCTTTCTCAGATATTTTATTAGCATGTTTCGTTTTCATTCTACGGTACCTCTATAAGCTATACGTATAGTCTTTGAAAACATTCTTTCATGTAATATTCTAAATTTGTATGCTACACTTTGAGCTGATTCAGATAGGTTACTATTATCAGCATCTTCTTTGTAGGCATTTAAATGAGCATCATTGTTTACCATGTGTATCCATTTATCCCAGTCATCATTGTTCATTAGAGTAATTTGTACATGAATACTACTTGGATAATCAGTTGGACTTGTTGTATCGTTATCAGGATCAATATCTATATTTGTACTAGAATGGCTATCCGGTGTTATTTCTTTTCCATCTTCATCATAACATGTAAGTGAAAATTTTGTTACACACGGTATTAACCTTTCATACTTTTCATGGGATGAACTATCTGCCGTAAGAGAGCCTACAGTATCCCCATATTCATCAAAATTTACTGTATATCCCACTTCTTTGCTATATTTATTATTTAAAAAGTTCCATTTTGTATTGTCAGAACTATTCTCGAGTTTATCTCCAGTTACACTTCTCATGAGGTGCCCAAAGTCAGGGTCAGTACGGTCTGTAGTATTATATTTCTGATATTTAACTTCGCATAAAGTAGAGACACATTCAATATTTGGAAGTAAAGTTGTTTCGGTAATAAATGCAACAAGTTCATTACCATACACACCCCAGCCAGATGGGGGGGTTGCTGGTTCAGACGGTCTCCAGTGCCAAAAAGGTATATTGCTAGGAGTACTTCCAAAGTATATACTTTCAATATCGTTTGTAATATAATCAAGAGCAACTCTAGCATTTAAATACATTGTTGTATCCCCTTTAGCCTGATCTGCAACTCTGTTTGTAGCATTAAAAAGCATGACTATGACTGTCATTAAAACAAGCATAACTGACATTGACACAATTAATTCAATGAGAGTAAAAAAAATAACTTTTCCCTTTCTTTTTCTCATTTTAACACTTGCCTTTGTCTATTAACTAATCATATTTTTTCTTAAATAACCAAAAATATAGTAAAATCCATAGCACCGATTTTCCGGTGCCTATGAATTTAACCATATTTCATATAAACATAATTAACTGTTTTCAGCCAGTAATTGGTCATACGCTGTTTGAGCATTATTTAATGCTGATAGAGCAGCAGCAATTTCACTGGTTTTAGTATCTATTTCAGTCTGGGCATTATTCATAGCAGTTTCTGCGTTGTCCATAACAGTTTCTGCATTATTCATAGCAGTTTCTGCTTTATTTTTCCTTTTAAGTCTCCTAGTTGTATTTCTTTGATTATATTTAGCCAGTTTTTGTTCATAAGTTATTTTTTTGTTATTGTAAATATTAACTTTTGAATTGTAATTAGAGACTGCCTGATCATAAGAATTTTCTGCAGCAGTTTTTGCAGCAACAGCATGATTATATGCTGTTTGAGCATTGTCTCTTGCTACTTTAGCATCATCTAATAAAATTTGATCAGGGTGCAAAATTACTGCTCTCATTACCAAGTCCTGCATATCAAAACCAGAGTAACTCGTATTTGTCTGTCCAAGTTCAAATACATATAATACTTCATTTTCATTCAGAATAATTTGCCCCGTTGATTCATCCATGTACGGCTCTAAGTATTCTTCAAGAGAAACCTGCTTTTTAAATGGTGAATACGACGGAGGAATTTCACCTGTGGTTAAAGCAACGCAATGATAAGTTTTTGAACTTCTTGTTATTGGGCCTGAGGAGTCATACTGCTTATCAAAGGTAGCTTCGAGAAAAAAGCTAATTTCAGATTCAACATTCATAGTATATGGAGAGGCAAGATATGTTCCTTGTACTGTATAAAGTTCAACTTTTGTATATTCTGTATCAGTAGAAGTTTTGTAAAATAAATCTACAGTTACAGCTACTGGAGTTCGTGCAGAGTTATTATCAGCAAAAGAAGTACCAAGCACCTCTAATTTTAATATTCTAGGTGACGTTATTGTAACTTCTCCTTCATCTTCTTCAAATCCTGGCCCTGGAGGCACTGGTATGGCAGGTTGATTAAAGTCTGGATCCTGATTAAACAGCTCAAAATAGTAATTGTAAAACTCTCTATTTTTATAAGGTTTTTCTACAGGATAACTTACCTCTATATTTAATCCTATTGCTGCATTACCTCCAATTGTTGTCTCAATACCATCAAAATAAACTTTTTCTATATCATTTTTCCAAATACGTATTTCACCTGCAATATCTTTTCTGTCATTTGTAATAATTTTTGTCCCATAAATACATGAAAAATTGCCATCTTCATCTTGGTTATTGGTATATTGATTAGCTGTATCTGGAATATGATATAAATCTTTTACAATTTTACCTTCTCCTTCTGCGATAGGAATTTTTCCCCATGTAGAAGTATTTAAACTTGCATTATTTAAAATTTCTCCAGGTTTTTTATCAGATATTAATTCAATTGGTGATTCAGCTTTTTCCCAATTAGACTCTTTTGTTGCCCGCTGTGAGATATATGCGAATATATTTTCTGCAGCATTAGCTGAGTAGTTTTCTGTAATAGCTTTTCTGCTTTCATTGAAACCGACAGGGAACATGGAAAACAAAACTGTCATCCCTATTGAAAGTACACCTATCGCCAGAGCAACTTCGATCATGTTAAAAAAATTAATAGAACGCTTTTTCATAATTCCCTCCTTGCTCTATTATTTATTATAACCAGTTATCATTACAATATAAAGAGCATAAAGTGTGCCATGGAATTATTTGTACAATTGAGCCTAAAAAAATATAGCTCAATATACAATTGTTCACAAACGAACACATGTTCACTTTTGAACGTTCGTAAATGAACAAGTAAACATGGTTATTAGATAAATAAACTAGGAATTTGGAATGGATTTTCTAATTTTTTTAGATAAGTCCTGAGCTGACCTTCTAAAAACATTTAAGTAATTATTTTTCAAGGATAATATTTGCACATGCATATAGTTTATCATGGCTGATAGAAACATGAATACTTGCAACATTTAATGTTTCCAGAGTCTTCTTGGCATTTCCGTAAACTACACACTTAGGAGCCCCGGAAGCTTCATTTCTCGTTTCTACATCAAGCCAACTGCAACTGACTCCGATACCAGTCCCCAAAGCTTTAGAGAAAGCTTCTTTAACTGCCCATCTTCCGGCAAAATAATATGTAGGATCTCTGTGTTTTTTGCTTTCTTCAATTTCGTTATCAGTAAAAATTCTTTCAGTAAAGCAGTTTTGATGCTTATCGAGGATTTTTTTTATTCTGTCAATATGAACTATATCAATTCCTGTTCCGTATATCATCAATAATCCTGTTAAATGTAACAATATTTATCTTTAGAATATAAAGCTTAAATTAATTTATAAATATTTCAACAATTTAGAACTATTTCTATAAAGATATAATAGAATAACAACAAAGTATTAACAGTTAATCTAATAGACCAGTTTTTTAATGTTAAAACAGAAAATTATACATTTTTCTGAACTTAATCCTTCAAGTGTTATATTGATTGCGCTGTTAATACCATTAATCTCTATAGAGATTTTCTACTTCAGTTGGCTGCTTATCTTCATATTATTAGCTGTAGTTTTTACTTTTACTGCTTTTTCATCTCATAAATTAGCATATAAAATATTATGTTGGAGTATCATCAGCTGCATTGTTTTTCAAATTAATACATATTTCATAACATCGAATTGGTCTTCACAATTTAATAACAGAACTGTAAGAGTTGATATTCAGGCTGTTGTGACGGACCCTACTGCTGTAGGAAATTCTTTCCAATGGCTTAAAAATTCTAAATATATGATAATGAAAGTTAAAAAAATAAGACTTTCAGGAACTTCTAAATGGCACTGCGACTCTGAGAAAATCTATGTCAGATTATCATCGAATCAAAACATTAAGTATGGTGATATTATTGACATGTATGGATTTTTATCTTCATCTGCAAAAAACAATCAACCTAATTACTTCAGCGGTTATTTGAAAAGTATAAAAATTGATAAAGTATTTACAGTAAAAAAAGTAAACAGGATCATTAAAAATTCTACCTTTCCTTACAATTGTCTTAGCTATATTTTTTCAATTAGAAACAGAGCTATTAAATTGAGCACTTCAGGCTTCCAAAATGATTCTACAAAGCAGTTTATTGCAGGATTGATTTTTGGCTGCAAGCAGGGAATTAATAAAAAAATTAAAGATCATTTTTTAAAAACAGGAACAATTCATATACTTGCAATCAGCGGTCTTCATATAGGTATTCTAGCATTAATTCTATTATTAATTTTCAGATTTATTCCAATTAGATTAAGATATTTAACAGTTCCTTCTCTTCTTTTTCTTTATGTGATAATTATCGGATACAGACCATCTGCAGTAAGAGCATTTATAATGATAACAATTTATGCCTTGCATAAAGCTTTTTATCTTCCTGTAAAAGCATTAAATGTGCTCTCTTTGGCAGCAGTTATAATGATACTCATTAATCCTTTTGCACTGTTAAATATAGGATTTTTATATTCTTTTATAATTGTAGGATTTTTAATTTTAAGCACAAATGCCACAAATATTATAATTAAAATATTTAATGAAACATCTTTTTGGAAACCTAAAAGAATAATTTCATTTTCCAATAGATTAAAATATTCATTTTATACAAAAGCTGTTCTATGCATATCAGGTTCATTTATCGCAAGCCTGGCTGCTATACCTATTCAAATAGTTAATAACGGACTTTTTACACCCTTTATGCCGATAATAAATATCCTTATAATTCCTCTCTTACTACCTTTATTTATATTAATTGGCTTAAAGCTGATAATAAACAGTTTTATGAACTTGTATATTATTAATTCAGCAATTTCAGGAATCATAGATTTTATATTTTATCTGGTAAATTTCAGTAGTTTACATATTAAATATTTCTATCTACAAAAACCATCTCTGTTAATCATAATAATATTTTATATTTTACTAACATATATTTTGATAAAGTTTACAAAGAAGGGAACTTTGACGGCACTCGTAATAATTTTATTCTTATGTTTTGCCTGTGGTATATATTACTCAATAAACAGATCAAAATTAATAATTTATAAACCTGCAGGCAATTCAGCAGTGACCTTTATAGTACAGAGTTTCAATAATTCAGGATATCTTATAAATTGCCCTCAATTTACAAGTTACAAACTAATTGAGTATATGAAACAATACGGTCTGTTCAGTTTGAATAAAGTTTACTTAAGTAAAACAACTCTGAATTATTCAGGGGGGATATTCAAATTAATTGATACATTCCCAGTCAAGAAAATAGTTCTCGATAAAACCATTAGAAAAAATAAACTTTATAAAAAATTAATTAAAATTTGCAGATCTAAAAATATAAATATTACTTATAAAAAGTTTATATTTACAAACTACAACAGCAAAGATTACAGAATGAGCATAGGAAATAATTATTTACAATTTATGGTAATTACAATTCATCCAGGCTTACAAGATATTACCATAAAATTTAATAATGCTGAAGAGTGCAAATTAAAACTGCGGAGTTCAAATAAAGATAAATTTATAACTCGTTAAATATAAATAAAGATTATTTTTTCTTCCTTTTAATGTCTCTAATGTTATCCATAAATTCACTTTTTTCAGTTTTTGATATACATGAACCGATTGTATAAATATATCTATAACTGTCTGAAGCCACTGCGCCCAGAAAAAGTTGAAATGTCGCTAATTTTAATAATTCGCCTGTTGAGCACTGTTTATGAATTTCTTTATTATAACTTTCAGTTTTCCATGTCTCAGGATCAATGACATGACCATCATCGCATAAAATCAGAATTTTATTGTTTTTTATTATAAAATTAAATTCTTTTCCTAGACATGATCCTAACTTATGAACTATTGAACAGAGCATAAAATCATAGCCTATTTTGGTTTCCAAAACCTGTCCCAATGAACAGAAATCTGAATCAATATCGCCTGGTATCGGAGTTACAAATCCCATTGATTTCATAAATAACGCAATATTCAACGAATCAAAGTCTTTAATTTTCTTAAACTTTTCCAGAATAGAATTGAATAGCCCGTTAATATTTTTTTCTCCATCGTTATCAAACCATAACAAATGAATCTCTATTAATCCTTTCCATAAGCCGGAATGCCTGTTTGTAAATCTTCTTCCCAGTATTTTTCTATAGTTACGAGCCTTTAAAATTGCCTGTATCTGGTGAACTCTTCTTCTCACTAATTTATTAGAACTTTCCTGCATATTAGCAATAAAAGGTTCTATTTTTTTGCCTTCCGACAACAGTTCAGACATTGCTTTCATTGCAATAGCCGAGTCTTCGTCATCAAGCAGAGAGATTAAAGATTTTATTTTATCTGAATTCATTATTTCTTTTTTGGAAATTTTCCCGCCAGAGCATCTTTTGCAATTTTTTTTGCATCTTCAGGAAAATCCATCCTTATAATCCATGAAAGGAAACCGGGGTTCTTTGAAGCCATCTCTGTTAAGGGAAGACCTTTATTTTTACCAAATGCTACAATAGCCTCATTTTTATCTCCCCACTTAAACTTACCTGTACTGTCAATCCAGTGCGGATCTCTCGGATTGCAGAACTCATGCAGTTGATCCATATCTTTAGGAAGGTTAGTATATTTAGTAAGCTGAGCATCAAGCACAGAAACAGTAGCTAAAACATCAGCCTCTGCAGTATGAGCATCAGTTAACTCCTCTCCACAGAAAAATTTATATGCTGCACTAAGAGTTCTAGGTTCCATTTTGTGAAAAATATTCTGAGCGTCAATAATTTTTCTTCCTTCTGTTGAAAAATTCAAGCCAGCTCTTTTAAATTCATTTGCCAGTAACGGTATATCATATCTGATAATATTATATCCTGATATATCACAATCTTCGAAATAGAGATATAGCGAAGCTGAAATAGCATTAAATGTCGGTTCATTTGCTACATCTTCATCTGTAATTCCATGTATTTCTGTAGTCTCGCTTGGTATAGGTCTTTCAGGATTGATTCTTCTGGTTTTTACTTCGCTTTCACCACCTGGATAAAGTTTTGCAACACATATTTCCACAATTCTGTCCACCTGTGGATTTGTGCCTGTTGCTTCAAGGTCAAAAAATATAATAGGTCTTGTTAACTTTAAATTGTGTAATCTAGCCATAGTTTCATTTCTCTGATTGTTTGATAGTCAAAATAACAAGCAAATATAATACTACTATGATCGACCTTTTCCAGTAATTTTAGGACAAACCCTCCTATTCTTATGATATTTTCTTTGCTTTTTCAATAAATCAACCTGATATTTTCTCGCTCTAAACCCTTTGTTGACAACAATATGATTAAATTGATAATCACATTCTTCGTAATATATTGCGGATGCAAGAGTCATTGGGAGAGGGATAAAGTCCTGAACCTGCTGAAGCGACCACCTGGTTCTCTGCAAAAAATCATCTACTTTCTGCATCGCTTTATCGTCACATCCCGGAAAGTTTGAAATAAAATATGGAACAATATATTGTTTTTTACCGCATCGCTTGCACTCTTCATCAAACAATTTAAGAAAATCATAAAAATCTTTAGCAGAGTTTTTCCTCATTAGTTTCAACACTTTATCATCAAGATGTTCAGGGGCTACTTTGAGATGTCCTGAAGTATGTTTGTTGATTATCTGCCTCATCAGTTTCTTCTGCCTTGATGCAATATCTAAACGAATGCCTGAACTGATGAAAACATGTTTTATTTTATCAATATTTAATGCTTTGTTTAAAAGAGTTAACAGCTCATTTTCTGAAACAGAGTAGTTGCCGCATATATCAGGAAACAGACATGAAGGCTTTTTGCATTTTTTACATAACTCAAATTTTACTGCAGAATTGCCGTAAGTATTCGCGGTTGGCCCTCCAATATCCGAAACAGTTCCTTTGAAATTTTTATCCTTTGTTAACTTTAGCAATGAGTCTATAATAGATTTTTCACTGCGTGAACTTACGATTTTCCCTTGATGAAGCCCCAAACCGCAAAATGAACATCCTCCCGGGCAACCTCTTAATGCAGTGATTGAATCTTTAATCATTTCATAAGCAGGAACTTTCTCTTTATAGCACGGATGCGGCCTGTTTGAAAAAGGTAAACTGTAAACAGCATCCATTTCATCTGAAGTTAAAGGCAATTCATGAGGCTCAATCACTATCAGTCTATCTTTGTATTTCTGATATAATCCTTTTCCTGAATATGGGTTAGACTCTGATTCGGTAATTTGATACGACTTTAATAAAGCTCCTTTTTTTAAAATAACAGCTTCATGACTAGGTAGTTCTATATAGTTATCATGCTCAAGCAATAAAAATTTATCGACTGCTTTTTGTCCTAAAAACAGGGACGTACCTGCAATGTTATTCACCTCTTCATTATTTTTAATCTTGTCAACTACATTAATAATACTTTTTTCTGCCATGCCAAACAGAAGAATATCAGCTTTTGTAGATGTAAGGATTCCAGGAAGAATTTTATCCTGCCAATAATCATAATGAGAAATTCTCCTCATACTTGCTTCAATGCCGCCAAGTATTACAGGTATACCTGGAAAAGCCTGTTTTGCCAAGTTAGCATATACAGTCAAAGCTCTAGGTGGTTTTTTACCTGCTTTTCCTCCAGAAGAATAAGCGTCATCTTTTCTAATCTTTCTTGCAGCAGTATAAATATTGAGCATTGAATCCATATTGCCTGAGGATATTGCACAGGCTATCTTAGGCCTTCCTAAAATTTTCAGAGAATTTTGATTTTTCCAATCAGGCTGAGCTATTATCCCAACTCTATACCCTGCCGCTAATAGAACTCGTCCAATTAGTGCAGTGCCAAATGATGGATGGTCTACATAGGCATCACCTGTAATCAGCAGAATATCAATACTGTTCCACCCTAACGAATCAATTTCCTTCATAGTCATAGGAATTATTTTTGGCTGTTTAAGCCTGTTTATTGAAATTTTATTAATAAAGTCATTCATAATTAAATATTGATTTAAAGGTAAATTATCTTAGTGGATAATGGATATAATA
>PVBE010249435.1_pt1 | contig 65821 bp, 57 predicted proteins | sample 1631181 | NCBI WGS metagenome assembly PVBE01 (sample SAMN08397723, study PRJNA350692) | Marine metagenome, whole genome shotgun sequencing project. | isolation source: water | place: Pacific Ocean | collected 2012-04
CGGATCGGTCTTTGCTGCATCTAACGTAGAAAATGTTGCTTACGGACCAACAATATGTGGTGAGCGAATGGCTATAGGTAAAGCAAACGCGTCCGGAGCACGTGATATTGTTGCAATAGCAATTAGCTCACGCTCTGACAAATTTGAAAAAACAGAGATTGCTTGTGGCCCTTGCGGTAGTTGTCGTCAGGTAATTTATGAAATGGCGCAAGTATCCGGATGCGATATCGAGGTTATCGGCTCGACCATCGATAAAAGCCATATTGCTGTATCTACCATTGAACAATTACTGCCATTGCGTAAAAAAACATATACATCTGTAGATCTTATGTCTTCAGAAAAACTAAACTCTGACCAACACAGTCTCATTGAGGCTGCCATAGCTGCGACTGACACCGCATACAACCCATATTCGGGATACCATGTAGGCGCTGCTGTCCTTACACGCAGCGGATCGGTCTTTGCTGCATCTAACGTAGAAAACGCTGCTTACGGATCAACAATATGTGCTGAACAAATGGCTATAGGCAAGGCAAATGCATCCGGAGCACGTGATATTGTAGCAATAGCAATTAGCTCACGATCTGATGACCACGAGAAAAATGAGATTACCGCAGACCCATGTGGTACTTGTCGCCAGGCGATTTATGAAATGGCGCAAGTATCTGGATGTAACATTGAAGTGATTATGTCTGACAAGAACAAGCACAACATTGTTATTAAGTCCATTGAGCAATTGTTACCTTATGCTTTTGGCCCTTCTCAACTACATATTGATGTTGTCAAAGGCAACCTGTAAGCTTTAGCATTACAAATGCTCTATATAGGTTAAGATAATGGGTTCCGATTCCAACATTAATATGTCAAAACTATATCATATTGGATGTCGTCGCGGTGAAGTCGGACGCTACGTGCTATTACCTGGAGATCCAGGCCGAGTGCCTATGATAGCAAGTCTTCTTGATGACGCTAAAGAAATTTCACACAATCGTGAGTATCTTACTTATACAGGCACGTTGCTAGGCGAAAAAGTGTCGGTTACATCAACCGGGATGGGTTGTCCTTCTACAGCAATTGCTGTAGAAGAATTAGCAATTGCTGGTGCAGATACTTTCATTAGAGTTGGCACATCCGGTCCAATGCAAGATTTCATAGAAGCTGGCGACCTGTTAATTGCATGGGGAGCAATTCGTGATGAATACACTTCCAAACAATATGTTCCACCAGAGTATCCAGCAGTAGCTGATTTGGAAGTAACCTTAGCGCTTAGACAGGCTGCCCGTGATCGTGGTGTACGCCATCATGTTGGACTTACTCAATCAAAAGATTCTTTCTATGGACAACACGAACCAGACAGAATGCCTGTTTCTAGACAACTTCAAGACCGATGGAAAGCATGGATAGCAGGAGGTACACTCTGTTCAGAAATGGAGGCTTCTACTATTTTTGTGGTAACTCGAATGCTAAACTGTCGATCAGGGGGTATTATGACGTCTGGCATTGATTTAACACATCTGTTGGTAACAGCTGTAGATGGATTAAAGATATTAATTGAGCAAGATATTGCGCGGAGGTAATTTTGACATTTCTAGATGAGTGCATTGAATTTGCTGGCCCAGCTTGGGAAAGATATGTTCATCATCCATGGATAGAAGCGCTGTTTGCTGGTACATTACAAGAAGACAAATTTCGCTATTGGTTAATCCAAGATCTACCCTATATAGGTGAGAACGCGTCAGAGGTAGCATTTACAAAGGTGCCTACACACAACCCCTGGGTAAAACTGCAAAGAGAATACGGTGTACGCGCAGCTGAGTCACGTGTAGAGCTTAGAATGCTGGAAGATTATGACGAGTTTGCATTAACGCGCTGGGCTGCCAGACCACGCAGAGAAGCATTTGTGAATTTTTTTGTTAGAGCATTCTATGAAGGTACATTTGGTGATGTTTGTTGTGCAGTGTATCCATGTTATTGTTTTCATAATACATTCGGCGTGAGATATGAAAACGAAAAACCTAAAAACCTATCGCAATTACAACGAGATTGGCTAGAACAATGGCAAGACCCATTTTATAGGGATCTACAAAATGCCACCGTAGATGGGATAAACGAATATGGAAATGCTAGTACGGAATTCGAACGAGATAAAATGCGCTGGTTGTTCCTAAGAGCTACCCAACACCAAATTGCAACATTCGATGCAGCATGGATAACGTCCGATCCTTGGCCTGGTGAGGGAAACGAGATAGGAATACTAGCTGGTACAGCAAACTAGAGCACCTGCTGGTACTACATGCAATCATTAAAGTATAAGATTACAACAATCATCAGGACATTAGTAAAATGAGTAATTCCAAGTCAACACTACAATATCATATAAAGATGAGAAGTGGAGATGTGGGTAGATATGTGCTTCTACCCGGCGATCCCGGTAGGGTAAAGCTCATAGCCTCGTATCTTGATAATGCACATCTGGTAGCAGAAAATCGAGAACACAGGACTTATACAGGAAGCATTGAAGGCACAAAGGTCTCAGTCACTTCTACAGGCATAGGAGGACCATCAACAGCAATAGCGGTCGAGGAGTTAGCCAATCTCGGGGCTGACACTTTTATAAGAGTCGGTACCTCCGGCATGATGCAAGACTTCATAAAACCTGGTGACTTAGTAGTTGTCTCCGGAGCAGTTCGTGATGAAGGTACTGCACTACATTACATGCCAATGGATTTTCCTGCAATTGCAGATCTAGATATTGTGAATTGCCTTCGACAGGCTTGTGAAACCACAGGAGTCACTTACCATGTTGGTTTGTCACACTCTAAGGATTCATTCTATGGGGAAGTAGAACCTGACAGGATGCCCATAAGCGATGCTCTAAAGCATCGATGGAATGCCTGGGTACAGGCTCGAGTACTATGCTCAGAGATGGAGGCAGCGGCATTATTTGTTCTAGCTAGCACACTAGGTAAACGTGCTGGTGGCATTATGGTTGCAGGGGGAAGTCATGATGGTCTCGAACCACTCTGTAAAACCGCTGTTGAAAGTATCCGCATGTTGATAGATATTGATTAAGTTTCAGAGGTAAACCGATATATTTGTAAAACTTTGCGCGTATTATGTTTAGTTTGCACAAACTTAAGGAGGAGTAAAGGCAATATGGATTCTGATAGAAAGTGGATGGCAGAAGCAATAGCTGAAGCAAAGAAAAGTCGCGAGGCTGGTGGAATCCCAATAGGTTCTGTTTTAGTTGCACAAGGAAAAATTATAGGAAGAGGACATAATCAGCGTGTACAAAAAAACAACCCAATACTACATGCTGAAATGGTAACATTCCAAAATGCTGGTCGCCTTCGTGCGAATATATACTCCCAATCCACTATGTATACTTCTCTGTCACCATGCACAATGTGCGCTGGCACTATTGTCTTATACAAAATTCCGAGAGTTGTAGTTGGTGAAAACAGAACAGTCAAAGACTTAACCCTTTGTGAAGACTGGCTAGCTAAACAAGGAGTAGAAGTAATTAATCTGGATTTACAAGAATGTGTCGATATCATGAACGATTTCATAAAGGAAAGTCCTGAAATATGGCATGAAGATGTAGGAGTATAGCTACGGAATTATTCAAGGAGGAACAATACTATTTCTTTTGCACGTAACCTAATCGTTAAAGCAGAGCCTTATATGAAATCCCAAGTAAGAAAGCCTTTTCTACTCGGTTTAATTGCAGGTGATTTACCCACTGAATGTTTCCAATATTGGCTCAGAGTCGATTACCCTTATCTGCACAATTTTGTAAAGGTGTGCGCTCTAGGAATGGTGAAAGCCAGCGCATCGGAAGATGTAGATGTCATGTTGTATCACGTAAACAGTGTTCAAGATGAAATGAGAGATCACGAGAAACATGCAAAACAATTGGGTATGTCTATAGAAGATCTATTGTCCTACCCAATGGGGCCACTTAAGTATTCATATACTCGCCATCAACTTGCCAGTGCATATGACGGGTCACTTGGAGATACTCAAGCAGCAATACTAGCTTGTCAATGGGGTTATGGCGAAGCTGTACAAAGACTGCTTGCTGAACACACCTTAGAAGACAACAACCCTTACGCAGAATGGTGGGCATATCACAGTGACCCAGGACATCGTGAAGGCCTTGATAAAGCTTTGGATTTGCTTGACAGACAAGCCGCTAAAAGCACCGAACACCAAAAGCAAATTATGGCGGATATATTTATGACTAGTGTTCAGCATGAAACTATGTTATGGGACGAATATTACAACATGTCACAATGGGAAACTTATCCAACAGAATAATCTCCAGCAGCACAAAAAGTTCGCTAGTTGGTTAGCTGCCTCATTCAGGCTTCAGTATTAACACATCTCCACTAATATTAGCGCGCCCAAAACTCATAGGTAAGTATTCCACCGCTTGGTGTCTCTCAATAAGATCGTCGTAATGTTTACTGAGAACATTCCCTGATTGACCAGTAGTGTGCATGAACAAACTATTGCTCCAATCACTCAAATCTACTATTTGTCGATAACTAGGTACGTAAATTTGCTTATATGGATCTGAGAACTTGTACGGACCAACATTAACAGTATAGGGTCCACCGCCATTTGCTATTTCTCGTTGAAACAACATGCGTAACGCTGCAACTTCACTGAATGGATTGTGAGCATAAATAGTCTCATGTAATTCGCCCCATTTCCATTTATCTACATTCCTGCCCGTCGACAACAAAGGAATGTTACCTTTAAAGAAATCCTCTAAAAATTCGGTAGCACGATCCAAGGCAATGGTGGCAGCATCTAAGCAGTTTTCGTTAGGTACAGTAAGAACATCATCACACCATGGATTGTCCGAATCTTCCAAAATATTCACTAGAAAAGATGCATGTTTCCGATCAGCAAACTGTTCATATATGTTACCTCGCAATTCATCCTCGAATATGACCATACCCAATTGATGAAACCATGTAGCATATATTGTTGCAGCTACACTATCTGCACCCATCTCAGCATCCCAAGTAATAACATGATCAAGAGCAGGTTGCGCAAGTTCTGATTTAGACTCTGAGGGTTCAACGGCTTGCAAGTAAGGAAGCAATTCTATCGCTTGCCTACTTGTCTGATCGGCCTGTATAGAAATCATATCTTCAATCGAGATCTTGCTGCCTCCGTCGGTGAATTGGAGAATTAACTCTTCAATACGATCCGCTCTGTATCGGGGAGCCCAGTTGCTCGAAATAAAAAACGGATAACTATCTGAAACGACCTTATTATTGGCGGTAACTATATATCCACTCTCAGGATTATAAACCTGAGGTAATTGTTCGAACGGTATCCATCCTTCCCATTCGTATTCACTATTCCACCCTGGAACTGGAACAGTTCCATCGCCTTTTGATCTCACAGGTATACGACCAGGACCAATATAACCTATGTTTCCTTTCTGATCTGCAAAGACCATGTTTTGACTAGGAGCTACATAATACTGCAAAGCATCAGTAAATTCATCCCAATCAGAAGCATAAGCCATTCTTACAAACGCGTCTGCGGTGGTGTCACCTGGATCCAGCGCGGTCCAACGCATTGCAAGCGGAGACCCTGCATTGTCTGACACATCACTAATTAGGGGGCCATGACGAGTACTTCTAGCAGCATATGCAATAGGTTCGTCTTCATCATCCTTAACGACAATCTCCTCTAACACTATAGTCATGTCGTCCCACTCCTGGTCAACCTTATATTGGTTTGGATTACTAGGGTTTATTCTCTCGATATACAAATCTTGTACATCTGGACCAAGATTTGTAAGGCCCCATGCTATGTGCTCATTATGACCAATAGGAACTATTGGCATTCCCAACAAAGTTGCACCCGTAACGTGTAATAGGTTTCCCTGCAACTCGACTAAATACCAAATAGAAGGAATCTGAGCACCCAGGTGAGGATCATTTGCAAGCAAAGGCAAACCACTTTCGGTCAGCTCACCAGATACTACCCAGCTGTTGCTACCAACATCTTTGTCACCCATTCGAAACAGCTGCTGCATAGTTGAATCAACGCCCAATAATGTTTCAGCTAAATCACCAGAAATAATAGTTGTTGCTTCTGATGGGTATCCAGGCACAAGTTCGTTTGCACGGTCTTTACCAACAGCAGACTGTAATAGTGCCCGTAGAAGTTCGTCTTCCCAATTGCCACCCAAATCCCACATCATCATTTTTGACCATACCAACGAATCGTATACCGTCCAGGGTTCAGGAGTAAAACCCAACACCAAATACTCAGGTGGTAGAGTATGCCCCTCATCAATCCACACATTTACACCAGAAACATAAGATTCCAAAGCAGCCTTCGTATCAACAGTGAGAAAATCCCAGGTTTGCACAGCGGCACGATAGGTGCCTAATGTCCTTAAAAACTTATCAATATCTAATGTAGTTTCTCCTAGCACTTCACTTAGACGACCTGATCCAATGCGTCGATTCATCTCTAACTGCCATAAGCGATCCTGTGCATGCACATATCCCAAAGCAAAATATGCATCAGCATCAGTGGAAGCAAATATATGCGGGACACCATCAGTATCTCGTACAATCTCTATTTGCCCATCAAGTCCTGACAATACTACGGTGCCTTCTGTTTTTGGAAGACTACTGCGTAAATAGAAGTAACCTGCTCCAACCAGCAATATAATCAAGCTTATTGTTATGCCTAAACGGTTTGTTGCTATATTTTTCATATCTTTCAACCCTAATGTAGGTGCAGTATAAAGCTCACTATCATCATAGTCAAATCAGTATTGCAGTCACTGATAGCTTGACAATTAGCATCAATTTGAGATAATCGCCATACAACATAATATGTGGCTAAGACGGAGCCAAGTACGCCAGACGACTATTGACTGACAAAACCATAGTCTTAATAAGACAGAAATGTTCTGGCGGAATTTCACTCTCGAGCCGCACTGGGGAACACTATGTAATTAAGATGCAACATGGCAATTATCCGGTGCCGCGTCCCACGCGTTAGCAGGGGAGAAAATCCGACAATCGGTAAATCAAGTGAGTCTTGGCAAAAAAGACTAAACAGGGTGGTACCGCGGGACTAATTTAGCCCCGTCCCTTTTTCTGGGGCGGGTTTTCTATTTTTGGTCCTTATAGCTATATAATGTTGTGGAGGTATATATGCTTGAATCATTAGATACTATTAAAACCATAGCTTTGTCTGAACTACAAAAAACAAGCGATATGAAAACATTGCGCCTGTGGTATTCGACACACCTAAGTAAAAGCAGCCAATTAATTAAGTCATTGAGAAACCTCAGTAACGTGGCAGCCAAAGATAGACCTACTATCGGCAAGCATGCTAATGACATCCGTAAAATTCTTGAGCAAGCATACGAAGACCGTACCAGTTACTTGAACAAATCTGTTGAATCGCCTGGCCACAAACACATAGCATTGGACGTCACCTTACCAGGAAGGTCTTTGAATCGCGGTCGCCTGCATATAGCTACTCAAACATTACGTAGAATTTACACTATATGGGCTGATATGGGTTTTCAAATCTACCGTTCCAGAGAGATAGAAACCGACGAACTCAACTTCGAGCTTTTGAATATACCTCTCCATCATCCTGCCCGCGACATGTGGGACACTTTTCACACAAATAGTCCTGGGGTTATATTACGCACACATACCTCTCCCGGTCAGATACACGCGATGCAAGCCAACGCCCCCGATCCTATCAGAGTCATACTGCCAGGAATGTGTTACCGATACGAACAAATAACAGCGCGGTCTGAAATCCAATTTAACCAAGTAGAGGGTCTAGCAATCGGCACAAACATACGTTTCACGGATCTCAAAGGTACCCTCTCTGATTTCGCGCGACGCATGTTTGGAACATCAACGCGCACACGCTTTCGAGCATCACATTTCCCATTCACTGAACCAAGCGCCGAAATGGATATTGAATGTTTTTTGTGTTCTGGAGAAGGATGTAGAGTTTGCAAGAAAACTGGATGGCTAGAAATTCTGGGGTGCGGAATGGTACACCCCGCAGTCCTAACCAATGGAGGCTACGAACCTAAGAAATACACAGGGTTTGCCTTTGGGATGGGACCAGAACGCATCGCCATGCTCAAATACGGCATAGATGATATTCGTCATTTTTGGGGAAATGATTTGCGATTTCTAGAACAGTTTTAGATTCATATGATTACATTTACAAAAATCACTAGGTTGTAAAACTATGTACACACTAATTTCTTTGCTTACTAAATACAGTAAGGATATCAAAACATGAAAGTCCCCTTAAGTTGGCTCAAAGACTATATTGAAATAGATCTTGACCCTCATGAGATTGCCCGCCTCCTGACATTTGCAGGATTAGAGGTCGAATCAATAAACTTTATAGGCCTACCACAATCAAATCAACGTCAAAACCAAACAAGCATATACGGGCTTGAGTGGGATCGTAACGACATTATCGTGGCTGACATAACTAAGGTTGAACACCATCCAAACGCGGATAGGTTAGTGTTAGCTCAACTATACGACGGCGAACAGACACATACTGTACTTACAGGAGCTCCCAATCTTTTTCAATATAAAGATCAAGGTAAATTACCCCAACCACTAAAAGTGGCTTACGCACGCGAAGGTGCTCATCTATATGATGGACATAATTCTGGCCAGGAATTGATCAGAATAAAGCGAAAAAAAATTAGAGGAATAGAATCGTATTCGATGGCATGCTCCGAAAAGGAGCTTGGTATATCTGATGAACATGAAGGAATTATCGTTTTCGATTCTGAAGCCCCAATAGCTGGCACACCGCTAGTTGACTACATTGGGGACGCTGTATTCGATATTGCAATTACACCCAACATGGCCCGCAACCTAAATGTGGTAGGTATTGCTAGAGAGCTAGGAGCTCTTACAAAAACTCCAATACATCCTCCAAAAACAAACATAACAATTGCAAAGTCAATGCAATCAGCGCTTGAAATGCCAAAAATAGAAATTGATGAGTCTGAATTGAACCCACGATTTACTGCAACTTTAATAGAGGATATTCAGATCAAACCTTCACCCTACTGGATGCAACTTCGCCTACGAATGTCTGGAATGCGCCCAATTAACAATGTAGTTGATATAACTAACTACGTCATGTTAGAAATGGGTCAACCACTTCATGCGTTTGATTATGATGTGCTTCGTGCCCGCTCAAAAACAAAAGCTCCTGTGATAACTACAAGGCTCCCAAACTCCGGGGAGAAAATTATGACTTTGGACGGAATACATCGAACTCTCGACAATTTCACTATCTTAGTCGCAGATAATGCCGGTGCTTTATCAATCGGAGGAATTATGGGTGGCAGTAACTCAGAAATGTCTGATAACACAAAAAATGTGCTGCTCGAAGCCGCTAGTTGGGATTTAATCAATATACGTCAAACTGTCATATCACAACAATTGCAATCATCCCAAGCAGGATACAGATTTAGTCGCGGAGTAAGCCCTGAGATAGCTGCTAGATCCAACTACAGAGCAGCTGAAATGATCCGGTTATTTGGGAACGGAACAATTGCCCACGCAACCATAGACAAATATCCACGTCATTATGTACCAAACACTGTCAAGCTACGTCTAAGTGAAATACAGCGTAGTTTAGGTATTGATATACCAGCAGATGAAGTGATCAGTATTCTCTTAGCATTAGATTTCTCAGTCGAGAAACAGCAAAACGTTTTACATGTCACAGCTCCTGACCATCGATTAGATATCGGCGTAGATGAAATAGGCACTGCAGATATAATCGAGGAAGTTGCACGCATTTGGGGGTTTGAAAACATCCCTGAGACACAAATATCTGATTTGATGCCAAGACAGAAAAACAACACATTACTTGAAAAAGAAGAGAGGATACGCGACATTCTAGTAAATCTCGGACTACAGGAAGTGATAACATATCGGATTGCCTCGCCTGAAAACGAACAGCTCTTGCATGATTCAGAGAATGGTCCGTACGTGCATTTAGCAAACCCAATAACACCAGAACGCTCTGTTATGCGACGGTCACTTTTATCTAGCGTCCTAGAATGTGCTCGAAACAATTCACGGTTTCAACAACGAATAGCACTGTTCGAAGTCGGTCCAGTATACTTGCCACTGCTCTCCTCATCAGAAAATCAGTCAAACTTGCCAACTGAATCACAACGATTGTCGGTAGTACTGTCCGGCAAGCGAGTCTCGTTAAGTTGGGCTAACAACCAGAGTGACTCAATGGATTATTTTGACATAAAAGGAATTATCGACGAATTACTAAGAGCTGCACATATATCGGACTATACTGTTGAGTCCGGTAATCACCCTTCTTTTCAACCTGGTGCTGTTGCAACGTTAGCTATACACGGATCACAAGCAGGATCTTTTGGTGTTTTACATCCTGATGTAGCATTAAACTATGACTTTGGTGAACACCCTACCTTGGCAGCTGATTTTGATCTTACAACATTTACAAATGCTATGCCAAATCACTACACTATCAACCCGATACCACGTTTTCCTGCCATAATTGAGGATATCGCTTTGATTGTAGACAACCAGATAAATAACGCAGAAGTGGTTAAGTCAATCATAAAGTCTGGTGGGGCCACTCTTACCAATGTGCAGTTATTTGATATTTTCCGTGGAGAACAAATCGGAACCGACAAAAAAAGTTTAGCCTATCGACTAACATATCAGTCTGAAGTAAAAACCTTGACCGACAAAGATGCTGCTAAATTACGTACTAAGATAGTGAAAGCTCTGCAAAAAGAATTAGGAGCACAACTTCGCAGCGAGTAATTCTCTATCCCAAGTACTCTATCAAAGCCGGAGCTATATCAGTCAAGTCATTGATAGCTGATGCAACACCGCTGTGGCCATCGCCAAACAAAAGTACTGGAACCTTATTGCAAGTATGGCGACGCGTAGTTTTATCTTCCAGATTGCCATGATCCGAGACTATAACAATCAACCCATCTGTCTCGGACCAAGAAGCTATGATACCCCCTATGACTGCATCAAGACGCTCAATCGTATCGATAGCCACATTCATAGATCCACGATGTCCAACAATATCGGTCTGCCAGTAGTCAAACAAAAACAAATCAGTCTCCTGAGCTAGCAAAGCCAAACGCTTACCAGCCTCGTGCAATGATAATATGGGTATATCTTCGAAACCAAGATAAGATCGCCATCCCTCTCCGGTAAAGTCTGAAGCCAAAGCCTGACCTGCACGCAAATCTTCTATGGTGAAAAACCTAGCTCCTGTAGTTTGAAATGCAAACTGAATCGATGATGGCAACCGTCGGCCAGATTGTAAATGCTTAAAAAAAGATGGGGGATAAGCATTAGCTAGCATCACAGAACGGTTACTCCTACTTATCGTTTTAAGGATATTATCTCTCCGCAATAATTCTCTAATTTCTCCACTAGGTTTTGGGCCCCAGTGTTTACCAATATACGATGGTACATTAATTCCGGCCATGATTGCTGCCTGACCAGTTGCAGACTGAGGTATACCATCCACACCCATACAAGCGTCTGTTGGCACAAACGAAGAATAATTATCGGAAAAGGCGATCTGTTCAGAAACTAGTTTATGTCCTGACATTAACATGGTTAGGTTGGGTGTGTTAGCAGCAACAAACGGATTGGTATCTGGATCGTCCAATCCCAGTCCCACTCCATCAACAAATAAAATTAGTATTCGTCTCATATGCAAACAGCCATCGAACCCATTGATAAGATTGTGTTGCGCAACTTGTTTTATTTATTAATATAACAACTACACAAAGATAAATGTCTTTTTTTGTTACTCGCGGTAAGTTGGTGTATATCAATAATACCGTTAGTAAGATTCTAGCACGCTTTGACAATGCACCAACCCTCCGTTACAATGCCAATCTGTACTCACAAAATGTGTTGCTCATGATATTTGCTGAGTATCTCTTTCAAGAGGGAGGTAGATTAAAACAGTCATGAATGAATATGTAACTAACTCCATACGCAATGTAGTTCTTGTAGGTCATGGAGGGTCTGGAAAAACCTCGCTTGTAGAAGCAATGTTGCATGTAACCGGAGCCACCACACGGCTCGGTAGCGTTGATGATGGGTCGACCGTAGCTGATTTTGAGGATGAAGAACGTAACCGTCAGATGTCTATTAGCACAGCAATGGTTGCGTGTGTCTACGAAGATTACAAAATAAATTTGTTAGACACTCCTGGATTCACCGATTTTGTTGGTGAAGTCAAATCCGCACTACAAGTCGCCGACGCAGCAATAATTGTAGTTGATGCCGTGGCAGGTGTAGAAGTAGGCACCGAGCTTGTATGGGACTATTGCAATGAACACAATCTTCCCAGATTCATAGTGATCAACAAAATGGATCGTGACAACGCTAATTACAGTAAAGCACTAAGTTCTGTACAACAACTCGCATCGGACAAAAAGCTTATACCTGTGGCACTCCCTTGGGGAGAGAAGTCAAACTTCCAAGGCATTATTGGAATGTTAGCGCAGAAGGCAAGGCCAGGGTCTGGAGCAACAACTGAGGACATTCCTGAAGAGTATGCAGAGACAGTTGCTATTGCACGCACTGAACTTGAGGAAGCTGCAGCGGAAGGCGATGATGAATTGCTAATGCGATACTTAGATGGGGAAACACTAAGTCCCGATGAAATAGAACATGGATTTAAACAAGCTGTACTATCAGGTAGCTGTGCTCCGGTTTTAGTAGCATCAGCCACAGAGTCCATTGGTATAGTGCCACTATTACTCGGTATTACACGTTACCTACCTTCTCCGGCCGAGCAACCAGATCCAACTGTAGACGGTGCGCAAGAAAATGATATGGAAACTTGCGGCGTTCTTGCATTTAAAACTACAGCTGATCCCTTTGTTGGAAAGTTAACGTATTTAAGGGTCATGTCAGGAATCCTCGAATCAGATACGCGAATACAAAACCATACTAAGAAAACCGAAGAACGTATTGGGACTTTACATGTTATGCGTGGGAAAGAACAGATTCCTGTAAAACGATTACATTCTGGAGATCTTGGTACTATAGCAAAACTTAGTGACACAAGCACCGGCGATTCTTTAGGAGACAAAAACAAACCTCTGCATTTTCAGACTGCTGTATATCCTGGAAGTTTATATGCTGTAGCAGTCCGTCCACGCACACAAGCAGATTCGACCAAAATGGGTCCTACTCTCACAAGATTATGTGAAGAAGACCAAACACTTAGTTGGCGCAATGAACCATCTACAAAACAGACGATCTTAGAGGGTATGGGTGACCAACATGTTGATATTGCACTCAAGCGTGCTGAAAAAAAGTTTGGTACATCACTAGATATTAGCACTCCAAAAGTACCGTATCGAGAGAGTATAACTAGCTCTGGAGACAGCCAATATCGACACAAAAAACAGAGTGGTGGAGCTGGTCAATTTGGCGAAGTCCATATGCACATAGAGCCTCTAACTAGTGCAAACATGGATCCGGATGGCGACGAAAACTTCTGCTTCAAGAACAAAGTGTTTGGTGGAGCAATATCGGCTAACTTTATGCCAGCAATTGAAAAAGGTGTACGCAGTGTGTTGACAGATGGTGCGGTAGCTGGCTTTCCCATGGAAAAAATATTTGTGTCAATAACAGATGGCAAGGAACATCCTGTAGACTCAAAGCCCATTGCGTTTGAAATAGCAGCTAGGGAAGCTTTCAAACTTGCCGTCGCAAATGCAAGCCCAGTGCTACTTGAACCTATCATGTTAATTGACATTACAGTACCAGAAAGTAACATGGGCGATGTAATGAGTGACCTCAATAGTAGGCGTGCCAGAGTACAAGGAATGGATTCTCTCGGAGGCAAGAGTATTGTCACCGCAGAGGTGCCGCTGGCAGAAGTCCAACGGTATGTTACTGACTTGCGCTCCATCACCCAGGGACGAGGTGTGTTTTCACTAAAATATTTGCGGCACGAACAAGTGCCATCACACCTTTCGCAGTCAGTCATTGATGCATCCAAATCCAACTCGAAAAATGAATAAACAATCTACTCTAGAAAATTCTCTAAGCTATCACACTTACCTACATATTCGTTTAGTGTTCCACTATCGTAAGAGTAGCACTCACAATAATCTGTGTTGACTTGCTCAGTATCTCCTCGCCAAAACACGAAGCCAACCCGATTAGTTGAACATACTTGGTCGGCTGTTCGACTGAATGGGCCTTTGGTAGTCCAACCCAACCCACGCTCATCATCTTCCATTATTAACCACACGCGATATTCGCGGTATTCGTTAGGGCTCCAGACCAGCTCACCTTGCATAGCTAACATCAAACCAAAAACTGGAAGAGATATAATGCCAAACCAAAATACCACAAAAACCCCCGCAAACACATGTCGAATTTTCAACCAATCAGGAAGTAATTTCATATTTACATAACACCTATAGTTTGTCTGGTAAAATCGCTTCAAAAGTATATAACATCTGAAAAAAATATGGGCTTTTTATGACTTTGATTGTGGAAAAATTATCTCTTGGGCCTCTGGAGACCAACTGCTTCATAATAGCTGATTCCGAATGTAATGATTGCGTAGTAATTGATCCAGCGTGGAACGCAAACAAAATCATTGGATTAGTTAATAAGAGGGGTTGGAATTTGCAAGCTATATGGCTAACCCACTCTCATTTTGACCACTTTGGGGCACTAGGTACAATAATAAAATCTCACCCTGATTTGCCTTTAGGACTTCATGTGAAGGATCTACCATTGTATCAAGCTGGTGGAGGAGCAGCAAATTGGGGTATTCCAATTGATAATAGCCACCAGCCTACATTATGGTTTGACCAGACTATTAATTTAAATGTTGGCATGCACAATTTCATTGTATTGTTTGTACCCGGACATTCTCCTGGCCACGTAGCCTTCTTGGAAACTAATAGTAATTTGTTGTTTGGAGGCGACGTACTTTTCCAGGGAGGCATAGGACGCACTGATCTATATGGTGGTGACTTTAACCAACTCATCAACAGCATAAAGTTGCATTTTCTCACCCGTCCCAATGATACTGTTGTTTACCCAGGACATGGGAGCAACACTACTATTTTGGCTGAAAAACAATACAACCCTTACTTAACTTAATTAGCGGATTGGTGTGAAACCCTCTGGTAAATCAGTTTTAGGTCTCTGCTGCACCCAGGCTAACCACTCACGCAAAACACCTGAGAACTCCTTATAGCTTATCGCGTATACAGGAATACTGAAATTTCCCGCCTCCGAAATTTTTAGTGATTTGACGTCTGAGCTAACAGAACTTTGCCAACCATAACCGATAGCTCCATTTGTATTGCTCACATACTCTACCATCAGGTCGTCTCCTGCAAACACGCGTGCAACAGGAGAAGGTGGGGTATTATCTAATACAATTGATTCGAAAATAGTCCGTGCCGAATCCCCTTCCTCTCGTACCGCAAGTTTAATGGGTTCGGATACCCCTCCAAATTCTGCCCAGTCTACTGTTGTCCCTGTATATACAGATCTGAGATCTTCTATTGATAGCTCGTTAATATCACAATCTTGCTGGACAATAGCATGCAACTTAGTAAGCACCAGAGGGACTGAAAAAAGACTTAGATTATCTGGAAAGTACAAAACAACACCTGATTCAACACCACCTGAAGATACAGCTTTAATTAATTGCCTGTCAGATGAATAGATCTGTATTTGAAAATCTTCACTATAGGGTGATTTCATGAGGAGATTACGAACGAGCTCACTGGTAGTACTTGTCACACCTACCGTATACACTGGCTCCTTTGTAGCAATTGGATCTGGAGCAGGAGAACAGCCAATCAATGTACCAATCAACCCTACTAGTACACAGTACCAAGCAAACGGGCGTAGCGAGTGATTCTGCAAATATCTAAGTAACCAATGAATGGATACAATCCCTACTAATAAAGCTGTCAAGAATCCCGCTAAGATAGCGGGCCAATATTGCCATAGTAGATGGTTAGTAAGCAATTCTATGCCTGCAACCAAACTAGCTCCCAGCATCACTGGTATCGCCATCAGAAAGCTGAGCCTAGCCGCTGACTCACGTGTAAACTTTCTTAGAAGTCCTCCCACGATTGTGACACCAGACCTCGATATACCAGGTAGGATTGCTAGAGCCTGAAAACATCCGATTATCAGAGCGTCCACCCATCGGATATCTCTAATACTAGTTCTAACCTTCGGAGCATATAGCTCTGCTGCAACAATCACCAAAGCCGTCACCATCAACAACGCTGCAACACCCCTAGGGTTATCTAACATATCTAGGAAAAACCCTTTGAAAATCACCCCAATTAATCCGGCCGGAATAGTTGCAACCAAAATTAACCAGCCTAGTTTTGCCTTATTATTGGCAAGAGGATTCCGGTTCCACAACCCTGTAAGCAATGCCAACATAATAGCTTTGATATCTTGCCGAAAATAAATGATTACAGCTACTAATGTGCCTAGGTGTAACAAAATATCTACTGTAAATTGTATTTGGGAGTCAAATGACCATCCTAACCAATGCGGCACTAGTACAAGATGCGCCGAGCTTGATATAGGGAGGAACTCCGTTATTCCCTGTATAACACCTAGGGCTATAGCTTGTAACACAGTCATAACTCAATATTATCCTCAAACATCCGTTTCCAAGAGCCAAATTCACCGGCAATAATTGCATTACGCATATCATTCATCATATCATGCAGCATATACAAATTGTGGATAGTCAGCAGTGTGGCACCAAGAATCTCCTTAGCTTTACAAAGATGTCGAATATACGCCCTACTGAAGTTAGTACAACAATAACACCCGCATGCTACATCTAGAGGCCTATTATCATTAGCATATGCAGCTTTCTTCATGTTCATTTGCTTGCGCCGAGTCATAGCAGCTGCATTACGAGCAAGTCTAGTAGGTAGGACACAGTCAAACATATCTACTCCATTGGAAACAGCAGAGACTAATTCGGCCGGAGACCCGACACCCATAAGATACCTTGGTTTTCCAGCAGGTAGTATATCTGCAACCAATTTGGTCATTGATTGAAGCTCTTTCTTAGTTTCTCCGACAGATAGTCCACCAATAGCATTGCCTAGCAAATCGAGCTCCGCAATAAACCTTGCTGATTCACTCCGTAAATCTGGAAATATGCCCCCTTGAACAATTCCAAACAAAGCTTGATCACTACGTCCATGTGCAGCTTTACAACGAAGCGCCCAATCATGGGTACGCACCATGGCCCTTTCGTTTGTTTCACGATTGTATGGCTCTGGACACTGATCGAATGCCATAATAATGTCAGCTCCAAGATTGTTCTGTATATCGATTGCGACCTCTGGAGTAAATCTATGAGTTGCCCCATCTATATGTGACCTAAATGTAACGCCTTCATCATCAATATCATTCTTCTTACCAAGCGAAAAAACCTGAAAACCTCCTGAATCGGTAAGGATAGGACCAGACCAATTCATGAAATTATGTAATCCACCCTGATCTCGCACTATATCAAAACCTGGCCTTAGGTAAAGATGATAGGTGTTTGCAAGCACAAGCGATGTACCAACTGATGATAGTTGCTCCGGAGTCACAGCCTTTACTGCAGCCTGAGTACCAACCGGAGCAAACACAGGCGTGTGTATCATCCCATGAGGAGTGCGCAGCAAACCTGCTCTTGCCCGATTTTCTGTAGCCAACAATTTAAACTCAAACATACAGGGTCAGATTATACCTTTACGAAGTTATAAGTAGTTAATAGCGTTGTAACACGAATATTTGTTGCTGCTAACTTATATATGATAAAATCAACAATCAAACATACCAAGGTAAAAACTGTAAAAACTACATGTCTTTTGGATATCACGGAAAAATATTACACGTCAACTTGACGGATAGCAGTATCTTCGAAGAACGACCTCCAGATGCTTTCTACAGGAAATATCTAGGTGGTTCAGCTATGGGTATGTATTACATTCTAAACGACATGTCTCCTGGTGCCGACCCTTTAGGTCCAGATAATATCTTAACTCTTATGTTATCAGTTTTAACCGGAGCACCAATTTCAGGACAGAGTCGACTTACAGCAAACGCCAAGTCACCTCTTGTTGATGGTATAGGAGATTCGCAATCAGGTGGTTTCTTTCCAGCAGAGCTTAAATTCGCAGGGTATGACGGAATTGTAGTAAAAGGACAGTCAGAGAAACCAGTGTATCTCTGGATAAAAGACGGTGAAGCTGAGCTACGCAACGCAACACATCTTTGGGGTAAATCAACGGGAGATGTAAACGACATTCTAATAAGCGAACTTAATGACAAAAAGATTGAAGTAATGCAATGTGGACCTGCCGGAGAGAAACTGTCTTACCTTGCCGCCATCATAAACATGGCAAATCGTGCTAATGGACGTACTGGTCTAGGTGCTGTAATGGGGTCTAAACGCCTCAAAGCTGTAGTGGTTCGCGGGACATCAAAAAAACTTCCGGTTGCATCATCCAAACAACTAAACAAGTTTGCACGAAGTGGAGTCACAGCTTTCGACGACAATGCATCTATGGTCGGGTTACGAAAAGATGGCACTGCTGGAGTAACCTCTCTTCAACATGCTGACGGGGGTCTACCCACCTATAATTTCAATTCGGGTCAATTTGCTGCTATGGACTCGATTAGCGGAGAGACCATGACAGATACTATTCTCACCGGACGCGAGACCTGTTATGCCTGTACAGTACGCTGCAAACGCAGCGTAACAACTACATACCGGGACGAGCAAGTTGATGAAAAATATGGTGGTCCTGAATACGAAACTCTTGCAACATTTGGGTCTTACTGTGGAGTAAGTGATCTAAGTGCGGTAGCAATGGCCAACCAAATATGCAATGAGTACGGCCTTGACACTATTGGGACTGGAGCAACTATTGCGTGGGCAATGGAATGTTTTGAGGAGGGTATCCTTTCAGAAAAAGATGTTGGTTTCCCCATTCCAATGGGTGATCCAGAAGTCATGGTAAAACTAACTAAATTACTAGCATCTCGTATCGGATTTGGTGATGTGATAGCAGATGGGTCTCGTGCAGCAGCAAATCGTTTGGATAGAGGGCACGAATACCTTATAACGGTAAAAGGAGCTGAGACCCCGGCTCATATGCCCCAAGTAAAACGATCTTTGGGTCTTATTTACGCAGTCAATCCATTCGGTGCTGATCACAACTCATCTGAGCATGACCCAGCTGTTGAAGATGATTACAAACATTATTCTGATCGACTACAAAGCATTGGAATTAAGACCAAGCTACCCGCAAAATCGTTAGGACCAGATAAAGTGAGGTTTGCTCTCACCACACAACATATGAATTCTTTTCTCGATAGTGCTAATTTATGTGTGTTCGTGTGGGGATCAGCCTGGCAGCTTTTCAGCCCCGAGGACTGTGTAAGCCTAGTTATTACTATAACTGGATGGGATGACTTTACCATTGATGAAATGCTGTTAGTAGGTGAAAGACGGCTCAATATGCTTCGTGCATTCAATGCTCGAGAAGGAATTGATCGCACCGCAGACAAGTTGCCAAAAAAATTCTTCAAAACACTACAGGGGGATGGACCCAGCTCAGGTATAGCACTAGACATTGAAGAAATTATGCAAGCACAAGAATGGTATTATGAAATGAGTGGATGGAGCCCGGATTCTGGAAATCCTACCAATGACACACTAAAAAGATTAGGTCTTGAATGGATTGATCTATGATTATCGTCAACCAATTAGTTAAACTTAATATGTGTCGGCTACTTGAATAAAACACTTGTGAAAACTGATCAGTACACAGCCAAAGACTTTAGTTTTCGTAAAACCTGTCCTGAAATACCTAATACCACCTATTTAACTCACAAGATACACTCCTACCCAGCAAAGTTTATTCCCCACATACCACGCTGGTTTCTAAAAGAATACGGAAGACCAGGCAATACAATACTTGACCCTTTTTGTGGATCAGGTACTGCGCTAGTTGAAGCAAACCTATTAGGGATTAATGCACTCGGAGTTGACATCAACCCGCTCGCCCAAATGTTATTGAAAGCCAAAACCGGATTGGTGGACAACCACGACAAGTTTTCTTCACAATGCTTAGACATTGTCGAGAAAACACATGAGTATCCACCTAATTATGTACCTGATTTGCCTAACCTAGATACATGGTTTCTACCACAAGCTCGCAAAGAGCTTTCTCAAATATTCGGGTATCTTTTAGATAACCCGCATCAATTTCCAGATGAAGTTATCGATTTTATGCTAGTGTGCGCTTCTTCTGTCGTGAGAAAAGTATGCAATGCTGATCCGCAAATAAGTAAGCCTTTCATATCTAAACGAATGCGCGCTCTACTAAAAGAAAACTCAGTAGAGCAAAGAGCTCTCCATTTGCTCAAACATAACACTCGGATCTTTCTTGATCGAAAGATCAAGTATATGCGTACTATTGATAATTTAGGAAAAATATGGGGGTATTTACCTACAAGCAAAATGGTTATGAACTCAGATGCAAGAACACTAAGAAATATACGCAACCAATCAATAGACTCAATAATAACCTCACCACCATATGCTAATGCACAAGAATACTTTCGTTCAATCAAAATGGAATTATATTGGCTTAGCTTGTTAGATGGTGATTACCTAAAACAACTCAACAAAGAGATTGTAGGCACTGAGAGTCTGCCTATTTCAGAGTGCAGAGATACACCTGAATTTGGAATCAAAGAATTGGACACAGCACTAGAAGAGATACACCTAATTGACCAGAAACGCGCACATATAGTGCTTCGTTATTTCCAAGATATGCAAGCAAGTATTGAACAATGCTACAGAGTACTTAAACCCGGAGCATATTTTGGTCTATTGGTAGGAGACAACGTAATCCGTAAAATAAAAATAAATACCCACTCATTTATTCAAGAAATTGCCGAGGGCACGGGTTTTAGTACCGAGACTGTAGGCTATGACCGTATAGTTGCACGCAGACTGACACCAAAACGAAATGTGTCCGCTGGGTTAATTGAGATAGAGTGGATGCTTATATTTAGAAAACCAGGATTATAAACAAGTTCTATAATCGCATAGTCATTTATAGACTCTAGGCACTCTACTTCCTATAGATGAAACTACATCATAATTTATAGTACTCCATCTAGAAGCAACCTCTTCTGCAGAAATATAATCCGCTCCCTGAGAACCTATTATTACAACCTCGTCACCAACCACAGCATCGGGCACACTATCTAATCGAACCATAAATTGGTCCATGCAAACAGTTCCAATCACAGGGACTCTTTTTCCTCCGATCAGCACTATTTTTTTGCCATGCCGTCTGTATCCATCAGCGTAACCTGTGGGCACAGTACCGATGATCTCTTGTCCAGTGGTTACATAATTGTGACCATAACTAATGCCCGTCCCACTAGGCACCTGCTTCACCTGGATCAATTGCGCTTTCCAAGTAAGTGCTGGCCGTAAATCAACGGGGCACTTGCAGTCATCGGACGGATCAAGCCCATACATTGCAATACCTAACCTAATCATATTCCAACTTAAATCTGGTCTATTTATTATTGCAGCTGAATTTGATGAGTGCACAAAACCAGGACATATCCCGGCCTCTGTAAGTAACTCCACCACATTACGAAAACAGTCTTCCTGATCAAGTGTAGGTGTGAGATCGGCTTCATATGCACGAGCATAGTGTGTTGACAGACCCTCAAATAGCAATCCTTGAGCACCATACAAATAGTTAGCAATATGAAATGCATCCTGATAATGAACTCCAACACGACCCATCCCAGTATCCACCTTTAAATGAATCCGCGCACGTAGACCTAATCTCTGAGCAATTACATCCACATCTTTTAGATGCTCTACATCCCAGCCCGTCATTGATACATTGCTTGCAATCAACTGCTCTATCATAGATACAGGCGTAAATCCAAGCACTAGGATTGGGCATTTTACCCCGGCACTACGTAACTCAAGAGCCTCGTCTGCCCGAGCCACACCACACCAACTAGCACCGGCTCTCAATGCAGTCTCTACAACTGGCAGAGATCCGTGACCATAAGCGTTTGCTTTTACTACAGCCATCACATTCACATCAGAACTGTCACAAAAGTAACGAACGTTATTCTTAATAGCTGCCAGTTCTATTTCGACCCAATTAGAATATGGCATATGCACTTTCATACACACAGTATACATGAGCCAGCACACTGCCCACAGCTCACCTCCTTGCCTTCTAAATGCAAAACCACGATAATGAAGTCTTACTATTGCTTGGCTTATTGGATAGATATTTCAGGTATATACAGCAATAACCAATAACATTATTATGTCTATGATTTCTGTCAACATTTACTATTTTCACGCAGACAAGGAATTTCGATGATTAAAAATATAGATAAACCCCCACGCTTCCTAAGTGTGCACAAATAGATAATGGGTTACGAGGCAATAATAGGACTTGAGGCACATGTTGAGCTAAACACAAACTCTAAGATGTTCTGCAGCTGTAGAGTAGTGGATTCAACAAATTCTGAACCAAACTGTCATGTGTGCCCAGTATGCTCTGGAATGCCAGGAGCTCTTCCTTCAATAAACAAACGTGCTGTAGAAATAGGAATACTCGTTTCTTTAGCTCTAAACTGCAATATTGAAACGACTAGTATTTTTGCCCGTAAGAATTATTTCTATCCTGATTTACCTAAAGGATATCAAATTTCACAGTACGAAAAACCCCTGGCTACTAACGGACATATCAACATTGGCGATTCTCAAAACACAACAAAAATCCATATCCGCAGAGTTCATCTAGAGGAGGATACTGGAAAGCTAGTCCACACTAATGATTATGGGAAAACAAAGGGTGTTTCTCTGATAGATTTAAATCGTGCTGGTGTCCCGTTATTGGAAATAGTCAGTGAGCCCGACATACGGTCTCCGCTTGAAGCGGTTAATTACGCCAAAGAATTACATTCTGTGTTGACTTATCTCGACGTAAACAGTGGGGACATGGAAAAAGGTGTTCTGAGATTTGAAGCCAATGTTTCCCTTAGAGTGACTGGCAGCAAACAGCTAAATGCGCGAAGGGAAATAAAAAATCTAAACTCTTTTAAATCACTTCAGCGCAGCATAGAATACGAAATAGAGCAACAAATTGGTGCATATAAAGCAAACGAAACAATTAGACAAGAAACCTTGGGTTGGGACGAATCTAACGGGAAGACTATATTCCAAAGAAGTAAAGAATATAGCCACGATTACCGTTATTTTCCAGAACCGGATTTGCCTCCTATTAATGTTAATGATGAGTGGAAAAAAGAAATCCTCTCAAACATGCCCGAGTTACCTCATACAAAAAGAAGTTATTTTTCTTCTCTGGGGTTGACTGATTACGATGCTCGTGTTCTAGCTGCCCAACGCAGCATAGCTGAGTATTTTGAGCTTGCTGTAAAATTGGGTGCTGAGAAGAATCCACATGTACTGCCTAAGCCGATATCCAACTGGATAACTACTCATTTGTTCAGTATCATTAACGAAGTCGGTAAGTCAATTGACCAAATCAATATTCCTCCGAACCATCTAGTTGAACTGATAGACCTTGTACATTCTGGTAGAACGAATGCCAATAGTGCTAAAATAGTGCTCCGCGAGGTGCGCAAAACAGGTGCTGCTCCGGAGATTGTTATAACTAAGCTTGGACTTGAGCAAACCAACGATCAAGCCACAATAACAAAAGCTGTGCAACAAGTGTTAGATAACAATCCAGATCAACTGACCAAATTGCTTGATGGTAAAGATTCGATAGTTAACTGGTTGTTTGGTCAAGTGATGCAATCTATGGATGGTAAGAGTAACCCCGATATAGTACGCACTACTTTACAGGACGCTATCAAAAGAGCATCCAATAAAAGAGGCGCCCAATGACATTACGGGGAACTACACCTATATGTGACTATGAAGATTCTCAATACCAGACTGAATTTTGGGAACATGGCAATCGCGAGTACGAAGACCGTGTGGAACGAATTGCCTTAAAGTACCTGCTTCCGAAAAGCGGAAGCAGGTGTCTTGAAGTTGGTGCAGGCGCTGGTCGTTTAACAAGAGAGCTTGATGCATTTGATAACATCGTAGTGCTAGATTACTCTATAACTCAATTGCAACAAGCCCAATCACGATTAGGAAGAGAAGCTCGATACACATATGTTGCAGCTGATGCGTACAATCTACCATTTGTATCTGGGGTTTTTGATGCCGCTCTGATGGTACGGGTAATTCACCACCTAACCGAAGCTCAATCGGTATTGTCAAGTATTCACAACACGCTACGGCCTAATGGCACTCTTATACTTGAGTTTGCAAACAAGAGAAACTTGAAAGCGATAATTAGGTATTTTCTTCGTCTGCAAAATTGGAATCCTTTCAATACCGAGACAGTTGAATACAACCAGCTTAATTATAATTTCCATCCTAAAACAATAACGAGATGGCTTAATAATTCCGGATTTGTCGTCGGTCAGAAACGCTCTGTTTCTCACTTTCGATGGCATATCCTAAAACGCATAATACCTACTGATGTTCTGGTCACAGTAGATAGCTTACTTCAATTTACCGGACCACTTTGGCAATTAACTCCGAGTATAATGTTGAGTGCCAACGCAAATGATACCGGACCAACTGCAGAGTCAAATACATTGTTCCAATGTACGATATGTAGTTCCAATAACCTTGAGCATTCTTCCAACTATCTAACATGTCCAAACTGTGGGCGTATATGTGTAATAAAGGACGGTATCTACGACTTCAAGAAACTCCACCAAGGTAAAGGAGCAAACAATAATGAATAATTATGACAAAACATTTCCTGTTAACATCGCAGGAGTAGAACGATCTCTGCCTGTTATAGAAATCAAACCTGGTTTGCGAATAGCCGTATTAAACATACTTGGTGACACTGAGCTGGTGCAGGCTGCCTCAAAAACACTATCTGATATGCTTGACGATCTTGAATACTCTGTACTTGTAACTGCTGAAGCCAAAAGTATACCCCTGGCTCATGCCGTGTCAGTAGCATCGAGGAAACCTTATGTAGTGCTACGCAAAACACACAAGCCATATATGGGAGAAAGTCTGTGCGCAGAGACATTGTCAATCACTACTGGTAAACCGCAAATGTTGTATTTAGATCAAAAAGACCTCAGATTGGTGTCTAAAAACAGTGTAGTATTGTTAGACGATGTAATAAGCACTGGTTCTACACTTAAAAGTATGCGACTATTGATGGCACAGGCACAAGCTAGAGTCGTTGGCGAGGCAGCTATCTTTACCGAGGGAGACAAGAGTCAATGGAAAGATATTTATGCGCTTGGACACTTACCAATTTTTAGTTAATGTTTGTCATCAAACCCCCCTTTCATCTTTCCAGTAACTACAATGCTGTCTAATAGGGCATATTAGACATTCTGGTTTGCGAGCATGACACACTTCTCTTCCTAGTCTAATAACATTAAGGTGCACATCATAATAATGTTGCTCTAAAAACACCTGTTCCAGATGCACATGTGCAGCCTCAACACTCATTTTATCTGGCAACAAACCTAATCGTCCTGACACTCTATACACATGTGTGTCCACGGGAAATGCGTACAAATCTAAGCTAAACAAAAGTACAATAGCCGCTGTTTTGGGTCCGACACCTTTAAATCTCATAAGCCAAGATCGAGCATCTTCTGCAGACATATCACGCAAAAAATCAATTGATAAATCGCCACACTCATTAGTAATCTGGGAAAGGACCTTCTGGATTCGCGGTCCCTTCTGGTTGGCCAATCCAGCAATTCGTATCGCCTCTATTACCTTATCTTGAGGCGCATCACGTACAGATTCCCAGCTAGGAAAAGATTTGATAAGACCATCAAAAGCACGGTCACGATTCACGTCATTTGTGTTCTGAGAAAGTATGGTGGACACAAGCTCCTCTAAAGGTGATAAAGGGTTCCTCCAAACTGGATGCCCATAATTAGCTAACAAAGTGTTGCGAATCTGTAAAGCTTTATTTCTTGTATCGTCAGTAGCCATACACACATTATATCCTTGTACGCACAAATGACACTGAACCTTGATTTAAGATTGCGTTGCTGTGGCGTGACAGATCAAATGTTTACATACATGACGTATTTACATACATTATATATACTACTAGTTGATATTATTAGTAAGTAGGGAGAACACTATGCTCGACATTCAACTAATTCGCCAAGATACTGAACATGTGCGAGCTGCACTTGCTATGCGCGGAATTGAGTTCAATCTTGATGAAATACTAAATATTGACAAACAGCGTCGTGCACTTCTCCAAGAGACAGAGAGCCTCAAGGCTAATCGTAACGCTGTATCTAAAGACATTGGCCGTATGGACAACAATAAAGACCGTTCAAGATTGGTGGCTGAGATGCGCAAAGTTGGTGACCAGATATCTCAATTGGATCAACAAGTACGTGATATTGAGTCGCAACTTTATGATCTTATGTTGGAAATACCCAATATTCCAGACTCTGACACACCCGAAGGAGCAACCGATAATGACAATGTAACTATTAGAGAAGTTGGCAAAGAGCGTGATTTTGATTTCGTCCCCAAACCACACTGGGACCTTGGAGTAGACCTTGGAATCATAGATTTTGAAAGAGGAGTAAAGCTTAGTGGATCTAGATTTTATGTCCTCAACAAAGCTGGTGCTAGATTACAGAGAGCACTTATAAGCTTTATGCTCGATTTACACACACGCCAGGGATACTCTGAGTGTTACTTACCTTTCATGGTTAAACAAATCAATTTTACAACTGCTGGCCAGCTGCCTAAATTTGCCGATAACATATACCACGACGTAGAAGATGATGCCTGGTTCGTTACCACAGCAGAGGTGCCACTGACAAATTTACATAGAGATGAAATACTAGATGCAGACACCTTACCCTTGTACTACACAGCATACACTCCATGCTTCCGACGTGAGAAGGTCACAGCAGGCAAAGAAGTGCGTGGAATAAAAAGAGGTCACCAGTTTGATAAAGTGGAAATGTATGCACTTACCCACCCTGATGAATCATATACCACTCTAGAAAAAATGCTTGCTGATGCAGAGGAAACTTGCAATAAGCTTGAGCTCCGTTATAGAGTCCGCAGGTTATGTACTGGGGATTTAGGATTCGGATCACGCATTACCTATGACATAGAAGTCTGGGCACCAGGATGTAATGAATGGCTGGAAGTCTCTTCGATATCCAATTGTGGTGACTTTCAGTCTCGCAGGGCTAACACTCGCTTTAGACCAGCAAAAGGCGCGAAAACCAAATACTTGCATACTCTCAACGGATCTGGGCTTGGTCTTCCTCGCACTCTTATAGCAATATTAGAAAACAATCAACAACCCGATGGGACAATAACAATTCCTGAAGTGCTGCGTCCATGGATGTCTGGTGAAGAAAATATAGGATAGTTCAGCAGTAGCCAAGAAACAGCACAGGTTACTAGCCCTTGGGGGGTGGAAACGGAAGCTCAGACACAGACACACCCACCCATTTATCTCCCTCATCAATCAACATCACAGGTATATCATCTCGAATAGGATATTTGCGTCCACAACCATCTTCTGTACACACAAGCCAACTGGTTTGATTCAACTCTAAATTACCCTCAGCATGCTGTACACATGCAGGACACCTTAGTATTTCCAACAAATCGTCACTGACCATTAAAACACCTCCGAAGCCAATATATACGCGAGTATACCATGAGACCCACATGAAATAAGTATTAGAGCACAAACTAGAAATTGACAAACTAAAACAACATTTATATAATATGAATAATCTGATTAGTCTTATAAATACAAACGGTCCCGCTTAGGGTTGTTATGATGTCAAGTGAAATTATATGATTGAATCAAAGATAGATTCTGATTTTCTAAGGTACTTGATCTCAAGTGGCTTCCAGCCAGGAGACAGAGTACCTCCACTAAACACCCTCACCGAAAAGCTAGGCTTGAGCATAAGCAAACTGCGTGAACAACTAGAAGTAGCACGCACGCTGGGACTTGTTGAGGTTAAACCACGTTCTGGTATACACTGCGCAGATTATGCCTTCTTCCCAGCCATAAAACAAACATTGTTGTTTGCCTTAGCTCTAGACAGTAGTTTGTTCAGTAAATTTAGTGAATTACGCCACTACATTGAAGTGAGTTTTTTTGCAGAAGCTGTAGCAGAATTGACTGAAGTCGACAAGTCCCATTTGCAATCTTTGATTGTAGACGCGCAAAAAAAACTAGAAGGCTCACCCATCCGTATCCCTCACCAGGAACATCGAGATTTACACTTGGAAATATTTCGACGACTCGACAATCCCTTTGTACAGGGACTACTTGAAGCGTATTGGGAAGCTTATGAGGCAGTAGAGCTCAACGTATATACGGATATCAACTATCTTCATAGGCTGTGGAAGTACCATGCTCTTATCATTGATGGGATTATCAATGATGATATCGAATCTTCTCTTAAAGCTCTAGTTGAACACACTGAACTCCTAAATATCAGAGACACTTAATATCACCAATAGTATTATGAACCTTGATACAAACACTTGTTTTGTACTAACCAACAGGAGAGCACATCTTGGTTAATAACCTAAAAGTAAATGATATTAATGATATTGATGTTGATCAGAACATCAATATCATTAATAATTTTTCTATACAAGTAGCTACACCTAACGGCTCGGGCAGCCAGACTTCCAATTTAGTCCTATTAAGATCATTATTCAAGATGGGTATACCTAGTAGTGGGAAAAATCTGTTTCCTTCTAACATACAGGGAATGCCTACTTGGTATACGATACGTTGCAGCCAAGAAGGGTATGAAGCACGCCGAGACAGCATCCAAATCATGGTGCTAATGAATCCTGAAACCGCCCTACAAGACATAAACAACATTCAATCTGGTGGTGTTTGCTTATATCCTAAAAGCGCCAAATACAATTTTGATCGTGAAGACATCACATATTACCCAATGCCAGTAAAACGTCTAGCGAAAGAATCAGGGGTTTCATCTGCTCTACGTCCATATGTGTCCAACATGGTATATGTTGGAGTGCTGGCTTCTGTATTAAGTATTGACCTGTTGGAAATTGAAAGTGCTCTTAGTTGGCACTTTAAAGGTCGCCAAAAGCTGGTTGATACAAACATGCCTGTAATCCAAGCGGCCTTTGATTGGTCACGGGAAAACCTCACCAAGACCGACCGGTTCCAAGTTGAACGCACCAATTCAACAGATGGAACTATCATGGTAGATGGAAATTTCGCTGCAGCACTCGGTGCAATTTACGGAGGGGTAACAGTAATGGCGTGGTACCCTATCACACCTTCCACAAGCTTAGCAGACTCTCTAACCGAATATGCTAGGCTACTTCGTCACGATGCCGAAGGTCATGCTACTTATTCAATAATTCAAGCTGAAGACGAGCTTGCGGCAGCTGGCATGATAATGGGTGCAGGATGGGCAGGCGCACGTGCTATGACAGCAACCTCCGGGCCAGGCATTAGCTTAATGTCCGAGTTTGCAGGATTCGGATACTATGCAGAGATACCAGCTGTTATATGGGATGTCCAACGTGTTGGACCAAGTACCGGTTTGCCTACACGTGTATCACAAGGTGATCTAACAGCATGCTACTGGTCAAGCCACGGTGACACAGAACACATATGCTTGCTTCCAGGAAATGTAGCTGAGTGTTTTGAGTTTGGCTGGCGTGCCTTTGATATTGCAGAACAGTACCAAACCCCAGTATTCGTACTAAGCGATCTAGACCTCGGAATGAACAATTGGATGACTAAGCCATTTGACTATCCAGATAAACCTATGAATCGAGGTAAAGTGCTCACTGCTGATCAAGTCAATGAAAATGGGTTTAAGCGCTATTTTGACCTAGATGGCGACGGTATACCATATCGAACTCTGCCTGGTACTGTTGCAAATGGAGCATCATACTTCACTCGTGGTAGCGGTCATGATGAATCAGCAAAATATAGCGAGGATCCACTAGACTATGCAACCAATATGTCGCGATTACGACGTAAAATAGATTCGTCAAGAGAGACTATACCAGCACCTATAGTCGAGCATAACAAAACTGCAAGCATAGGTTTTGTGGGATTTGGCTCTACTGATCCAGCCATCATTGAAGCTCGCGACCGTCTAGCTGTTATTGGAGTAGCATCAAGCTATTTGCGTATACGTGCTTTGCCTGCTAGTTTGACAGTCTCAGACTTTATCGCATCTCATGAGAGAGTGTACGTGGTCGAAATGAACATTGAAGGACAATTGCACAAGTTGATTCAAATCCAGTCTCCGGAGTTGGCTACTAAAGTGTTGTCGCTAGCTCACTGTGATGGATTACCGCTTACAGCAAGCTACATTGTCAGCGAGATACTTGAACAAGAGAGAGGGCCCAATGGGAAAATCAAGGATTAATACGAACCTGATAGGTCTTGAAAAGCAAGATTACAAAGGCAGTCCAACGACATTGTGTGCTGGTTGCGGACACAACTCAATATCTTCTCAAATAATAACTGCTGCTTTTGAACTTGGCCTACAACCAGAGCAAGTAATAAAGATTAGCGGTATTGGTTGCTCTAGCAAAAGCCCAGCATACTTTATGAACAGGTCGTTTGCTTTTAATTCAGTTCATGGTCGTATGCCATCTGTGGCCAGTGGTGCTATGTTGGCTAATAGAGATTTAGTCACCATTGGTATTAGCGGGGATGGTGATACTGGTAGTATTGGCCTTGGTCAATTTAAACATGCCATGAGAAGAAACACTCCAATGATATATATTGTTGAAAACAACGGAGTATATGGATTAACAAAAGGACAATTCTCAGTCACAGCAGATGAAGGACAAAACCTCAAATATTATGGCAAAAACGACTTGCCTCCTCTAGACCTTTGTTTGGAAGCTATAGTAGCAGACTGCGGATTCGTAGCACGTTCATTTGCAGGAGACCCAAAACAGGTACGTCCCCTGCTAAAGGCTGCAATCAGTTATGATGGCGCTGCACTACTAGACATCATCAGTCCTTGCGTAGCATTCAACAACACTAGTGATTCTACGAAAGGCTATGACTGGGTAAAAGAGCATGATGATCCGTTACATGACATTACCTACATACCAATTCAAGAAGAAGTCACAACACAATATGATCCTGGCGACACCAGCACGGTTACCTTGCATGACGGATCGCAAATCTTACTTCGTAAACTCGATGAATCATATGATCCTACGGATAAATTAGGTGCCATACAAGCACTACAAAGTGCCAATAACGAAGAAAGTCTATTAACTGGACTGATTTATTATGATCCAAATCGACCCAATCTGATCCAATCTGAGAATCTAGTGGAATCACCATTGGTCCAACTGACCACAGATGCTTTGCGCCCTAATGAAGAATCCCTAAGCCAGATTATGTCCAACCTATAAAAATGATAGCTCGCATCAGTACCAAATAATGATCACAACACCAGATACAGAACTGCATGAAGCTTATCAGCATGCACAAACTGGCTGTGTTATGGTTAAACGAGACGCTTTAGGCTATATATGGACACACGGTCGCGATCGTCTTGATCTCATGCACCGACTCTCCACAAATGACTTGCTAGACATGTCTGTACATGAAGTCAAGTCTACTGTACTCACAAATCCTATAGGTCGGACCGTAGACTATCTCATTATATTGAATCTTGACAATAAATCACTAATAATAACAAACCCGGGGAAATCGGACGTGTGTCTAAGTGGATTATGAAATACATTTTTTTTCAGGACGATGTAACCCTACAGGTTTCAGACGAACATCTAGTTCAAACTGGGTTGTACGGACCTAAATCTCATGAGGTAGTAAACAAAATAGCTCCTGGCTTTTCCACACTGTCGCACAATCAAGCAGTTACCATAAGTGATAGTACGTGGATTATACGAGTTCCTCCCCCAGGTGGAATAGGATATGAAATCGTATCTGACCCTACTACAACACAAGATTTGCTTGAAATGGCAAAAACTGCAGGTGCAGTAAATTCTCCCTCCTCTTTATATGAATTACTAAGAATAGAGGCCGGATTACCTGGAGCAGGTCACGAAATTGATGCGTCTAATATTCCGTTAGAAATAGGGCTGCGCGATGCAATAAGTTTTACAAAAGGTTGTTACACAGGACAGGAAATAATTGCCCGGCTGGACTCCCGTAGAAAGCTCGCTAAAACATTAGTTGGTTTACTTTCTTCTGATAAGATACCAATCGATGCAACACTCAAAGCACCTGACGGAAGCTCTGGTGTTGTCACCAGCAGCACATACTCCCCTAATTTGGGGTGGATAGGCTTGGGACTTGTTAAGCCAACTGTATGTGGTCCAGGAACCACTCTGTCTGTGACAAAAGATGGGTTTTTAGGTAGTGCATCCGTATCAGCATTGCCATTCAAATCGCATTTGCCTGTATAGATTAGGTCGGATTACCAACACAATACTAACCTCATACAGTCACACAAGGATATATAGTTTCACAAACTCATTGACTACATGATTCTGATATATACTGTGTATAATGTAATATGCTCTAGGGCATATTTGTACTGTAACTATTACTGATTGATATTTGTAACACTTACATCGGAGGTAACTGTTGAACGCCGACAACGTTCAGAATCTTTCAGAAACCATAATGAGCTTCGTTGGATTACTAGCTGCTGGGCTCCTCACAGCTGCATTGCCCTTTGCTGTAGCCACAATAGCGTCCTGGCTGCGTGCTAGATCAAAAGAGCTATCGCAGCGTATGAACACACAACAGTTACAGATGGTTCAAACGGTTACTGAGCTAGTTGTACGAGCTGCTGAGCAAAATGGTAACAACGGAACCTTGATTAGTAGTGCCGAAAAAAAGAAGTTTGCTATGAATCTAGCACGATCATACTTCAGAAGACTAGGCATTGACCTAGACTCTACGTCAATAGCAGGTTTGATTGAGTCCGAGGTATTACGACAATTCCACAACTCTAGTGGGAACGCAGAATCAGCTAAAGCACGCTCTGATTTACTGTCGCGAGCAGTCCAGTCATCAGTTTTGGCAGCAGAGCAAAGTGACATAAAACGCAAGGCACTAGAAACTGGCTTGAATCTCGCTGAAGAAAAGAAAACCTACGCAGTAAATCTAGCTACTGATTATTTGTCCCAACATGGCATTAACGTTCCACACGACCTAATCGATGGAATGATAGAAGCTCAGTTAATGAAGTTTCGAATAGAAGCTGCTCAGCGGCAACCCAACGACTAGTAGCGTACTAAGTCTAATCGCCAGTTCCACAAGCAATTAGTATTGATCAAATTTTTATGTTCTCGCCAATAGTGTATAGCAATACAATATTAGCCGATCGCATGTCCTCTATCGGTAGACCTGCAATAATAACTATTTTATCCCCTTCTTTCATGTTGGATGATTTAAGTAAAACATGCTCCGCAGATCTGGTAATCTCTTCAAGGTCCATTGCTCTTGGCACTACAAAAGGAACCACCCCTCTTAGAAGAGCCATCCGATTATAAGTCTCCGTTTCTGTGGTAAAAGCCACAACAGGAACTGGTGGCCGAGTTTTCGACACTAATGTAGCTGTGCTCCCGCTACGACTAAATACAGCCACGGCCGATGCATTTAGCGTTTCAGCTAACTCTCGTGCTGCCCTTGATAAGGCCAAAGCCTTCAATTTATCGCTATTGAGGCTCATATTTTCCACAAAATGGCCCCATTCATGTTCGTGTTTTTCAGCTTCACGCACTATCTCTGATATCATCGTAACAGCATCTATCGGATTAGCCCCCACAGCTGTCTCAGCTGAAAGCATCACTGCGTCTGCTCCATCAAAAATTGCATTAGCTACATCAGACGCTTCAGCCCTAGTTGGTCTACGTGAATGTATCATGCTTTCAAGCATCTGAGTGGCTATTACGACAAATTTGCCTCTCAGATTAGCTAGCTCTATAATGTTTTTCTGTACGGAAGGTACCTTCTCAACACCAATCTCTACTCCCAAATCTCCTCGAGCAACCATAATTCCATCGCTCACACTAACTATTGAGTCTAGGTTATCGATCGCACCCGGACGCTCGAGCTTGGATATTAAAGGTGTGTGAGATCTTTCTGGATTTAGGTCCAATATTGCCTTCCTCACAGCTATAATATCTTTATCGTTCTGTACAAATGAAACAGCTACGTAATCTACCTTTTGACTTAAGCCGAACTCCAAGTCGCTTAAATCTTTGCTGGTGATTCCACCCATATCAACCGAAAGTTTTGGAATATTTATCCCTTTCCTAGCTGGCAGGGATCCTCCTATGTTTACCTGGGTTACTATTTCGGTATTGGTTGTGGACTGCACTTGTAGTTCCAAAGCTCCATCGTTAAGCAATAATAAATCGCCATTATTAACCAATTTGGGTAACTTAATATAGTCTGTGCTAACTCTCTCTGAATTACCCTCCACAAAATCTGTTGTAATAACAAACTTGTTCCCAGATTCTAGTTGAACCATAGTCCCATCTGCAAAATCACCAATCCGAATTCTAGGACCTTGTAAATCCTGCAATATTGCAACCGGCAATTCCATAGAAGCAGCAACTTTGCGTATACGCCTTATGACCTCAGCATGATACTCAATAGTGCCATGCGAAAAGTTTAGGCGCGCTACATTCATGCCTGCTGTCATCATTGCTGCTAATGTATCCTCTGAATCAGAGGTTGGTCCTATAGTACAGATAATGCTCGTCTTTAGAGATTCCTCAATCATATGCCATGTCCATGCCAATATTTTGTTGTGATTATACACCTTGGTAGATATGGAGTATTGAAGCTTTCCAACATTATTTAAGACTTGCCATCAATCCAATGTGTCAGTATAATGCCATTCCCTATTCTGCGTGATTTCTAAAGATATAAATGTTCCATAACATTAAGTTTGTGTGTCAAAAGGTTTGTGTATGACAGGTGTCAAAATCCTGTTAATTGAAGCTAGAAAAGTCAACACTCGCTCCTATTCTGTTGACCTCCTAAAGAGCAACCATATAGTTCGAGTCGAGAATAGCACATCTAAAGCAGTGGACAAGATTCGGAAATTTGCGCCTGACATTATTGTCTTAGACGCAGCATCTATGCGCACAAGTGGCACACGGCTATCCCATCGTTTACATAAATCATACAAAAAATGTAAGCTTGTTTTGTTGGTGGGAGAAAATACCAAACTAACACACAAACCTTATATTGATATAACCCTTGTAAAGCCATTTACCTCGCGTAAATTACTCAACGCAGTTAAGCGTCTTGCGCCACTCCCAGCCGGCACCTGGCGCGAACTAGGTCCTCTAAAGCTTAGTATTAAGCAACGAAGAGTTCAGTGTTGGGACAAAGAAAAGCGTCTTACTCCTAAAGAGACAAAACTGTTGCAAGTTTTGGCAAATCGGGCAGGCAGCACGGTGTCTAGAAAACATTTAATAAAACAAGTATGGGAAACCGATTATCTTGGGGACACTCGAACGCTAGACGTACATATAAGTTGGTTAAGACGTGCAATAGAAAAAGACCCGTTGGACCCTCGCTTACTCAAAACTGTACGTGGCAAAGGTTATCGCCTAGATGTGTCTAACACAAATAACAAACATGGTGTTTGATTGCACTGACAGGTAGGTCTTGACCGATACTCATGATAGTTAAGCAAGACACACAATGTTGTTTAGGTGCTAAATCAAAAAACCCGCTTGTAATGACTCTAGCGGGTTATTGCCAAACATGGGAACAACAGTGCCTACATCACTCAGGCTGACTAATTTCAGCCAAACTCCTCATCAGCCTGCTCTTACGTCGAGCAGCATTGTTTCGATGTATTACACCCTTTTCAGCTGCTCTGTCCAGCTTGCTAACTGCACTCATCACTTCTTCTTTAGCTACCTCAAAATCGTTACCCAAAAGTGCTTCTCTAGCGTTACGTATAGACGTATTAAGGTCAGACTTCTTCGCACGGTTTCGTACTGCTTTTCTCGCATCCGATCTTATACGCTTCTTAGCCGACCTAATATTTGCCAATTTTGTGACCTCACATTATTTTACAATTTAATTCCGTTGATTAAATTCTACCTAAATCGACTGATTTTGTCTAGGTTTGAGCTGCCACATTAAAAATACCATATATATGTCACGAGTGCTAATCAACGGATGGTTCTTTCACAATCCTAACACTGGTTCCGGACAATATCTCCGTTTACTATTAAAGTATCTTAGCAATGCAGGTTCGGGTATGGACATTCATGTAATAGCGCCAATCTCAAAAAGATTGCCTGAATCTTGTACCCTTCACGTGCGTAATACTGTTGACAGACAAATCAACAAGTTATATTTTGAGCAAATCGTAGTACCTCAAACTGCTAAACAGATAGGGGCTGATGTACTACATATACCCTACTGGGCTCCACCCTTTAAGTCGCCTTGCCCTATGGTTGTGACTGTACATGACATTATTCCTCTACTTCTACCTGAGCACAGTCGTTCTTTGTTTCATCGTGTATACACTTCCCTAGCAGCCGCAGCAACACAAGGTGCATCCCACATCATTACAGATTCAAACAGATCCCACGATGACATAGTAGCTAATCTTCAAGTAAAAGAGACGCAAGTTCATACAGTACATTTAGGAGCTGACGATGTTTACAGTCCACAGCAAAATCCTGTTGCATCTAACAAGGTGCGCACAAACTATAATCTTCCGGATACCTACATCCTGTATTTAGGTGGTTTTCAACGACACAAGAATTTACGGCATTTGTTGGCAGCATGGACCTGGGCACAACCTATAGCCAGTGAGGACTGCCCCTTGGTAATAGCAGGTCGACTACCAAAAAACCCAGACGGCTATCTATATGATGATTTGCCAGACATTGCCAACAGTCTCGGAATAAGTGATACCGTAAGATTCATTGGAGAGGTAAAAGAGGAAGACAAAACTGCGCTATATCAACTAGCTTCCTGTTTTGTATTTCCTTCAAGCTACGAAGGCTTCGGGTTGCCTCCTCTAGAGGCTATGGCCTGTGGTGTACCAGTAGTAACAACAGGTTCAGGTGCACTGAAGGAAATTGTAGGAGATGCTGCTTATCTTATCTCAGACCCCGTGGATGCCCGCGAACTAGGGGCGGCTATGATAAGTTTAATTGTAGACGAAACCCTTGCTGCTGACCTACAAAACCGTGGCTTATTACAATCTGCTAAGTTTAGTTGGGAACAAACCGCTGTTGATACCTTGCAAATTTACCGGCAGGCTATATCATAATAATGTTCCGTTCAACGTAAAGTCGAATGTATAGAACGCATTAATATAGGGTCCACCTTTACTGTCGCACGATCATAAGTTATCAGACCAGTGGATTCTCTCTCTACATCAGCAATTTGCGAATAAATCGCGCCACTTAACCCTAAGTTTTGTCTCAAGACTCCAATTTGGTCGACGTATTTACGATACCATTCTATGAAATTGTTAGTATCTGTTACCGGTTGTACATAGCTTGGTTCTCCCCATCGCCAACTATCTTCTGTCCACAAATGTCCGCTCACTGGCAAACCCAGTCCTCCCCACTCTGCAAGAATCCGTGCTTCACCATTGCTGACTTCAGGAAAATATATCTGATTGTATGAATGATAACTTACTATATCGCCAGCACCTTCGTCAGCATATCCTGTAGCGCCAACTACCAATCGTGATGGGTCCAATGTTTTTGCATGCTCAGTAACTCCACTAACATCAAATTCTCCCCAACGCTCATTAAACAACACCCAAGCTACTACAGAGGGATGATTGTAAAGATTCAATATCATTTGTTTTAGTTCTTTGTTGTAAATGTGTTTTCCCCAGTCAGACCAGTTGTTTCCCATTGGCATATCCTGCCATACCAAAATCCCTTTGTGATCTGCCCAATAATACCAACGTTGAGGCTCAATTTTCATGTGTTTTCGTACAAGATTGTAACCAAACTGCTTGGCCATATCAATGTCGTATGCAAGTGCCTCATCCGTAGGTGCTGTGTATAAACCATCCGGCCAATAGCCTTGGTCAAGAACTCCTACATGAAACAGCGGACGTCCATTAAGATGTATCCGTGGCACATTCCCAGTATATGATATCGAAATCTTTCGTAAACCAAAATAGCTAGTGATCTTATCAACAATCGTACCATTACTAACGATATTTATTTCTATATCATAAAGATGAGGGTTATCTGGGGACCAGAGTACCGGATTTCTTATTGGAATGAAATAGTTTTGGTTTACTGGGACTGAATAACTCGAAACCAACTTGCCTTTAGAGCTTATCTTCAGATGTGCTATTACCGACGACAAATCTCCTACAACCCCTGTTTCCACTACAATCCCGCTGCGATCTACATCTGGTGTAATCCTCAAATAGTCCAGATGAGTTGCAGACACAGGCTCTAACCACACTGTTTGCCATATCCCTGTAGAGGCTGTGTACCATATATCTATAGGGTTGTGCACTTGTTTGCCGCGTGCCTGCTCTCCACTATCTGTTGGATCGAACACACCGACAACAATCTCTTGGGGTCCTGACTGATGGAGAAAACCTGTAACATCAAAACTGAAAGGGTCATACCCACCCTGATGAGTGCCTACATGGTGTCCATTAATATACACTGTAGCTTCCCAGTCCACTGCACCAAAGTGGAGTATTATTCTCTGATTGTTCCAGACTAATGGAATCTCAATCTCGCGTCTGTACCATGCGCGGTCTATATGACTCATTACTCCTGACAGCGCTGATTCAGGAGGAAAGGGCACTAATATATTATTGGAAAGTGTTTTGTTAAAAGGTGGATACTCGTTCGCAACTGCACTCTGGAAGCCCCACATACCATTAAGATTCAACCATTGACTCCGCACCAATTGAGGTCTCGGATAGTCAGGTAGAGAGTTGTCTGGAGAAACCTGCGAAGCCCAGCGTGTAGACAACGACATGTGCCCCGGCCTGTAATGAACAAGGTTTCCATTATCATTGTTGTTTGTGTCTATACCCACAGCTGTATTAGCATACACACGTAAAATTTCATCTGGTGAAGCTGAACCTGCAAAAGGGTAACCAGCACTTGCGAGCTCCATTCGCATTTCATGCTCTGTTTTCCCCATAAACGCCAGGTTTTCCGAGTCACATCCGTTGATATCCCTAGCCGACACCCAGCCTTCAACTGCAGTATTACCTAAGAGTCGGTACCAACCGTCAACAAAATCCCCAACAACAACACCGTTTATAGCGCTCACCCTTGCTATTTCTTTAAACTCAGTTCCAGGAGACGATCGTACCGATAAGGTTGGTGATTTGCCTTTACATCGCATCTGATGCATAACAACATCTTGTAAACCAGTAGCACTCACTGTTAACACAGGTGATAAAAAACACGCAAGACCTATTAATATAGCGCTCATTGCGAACGGATTACTAGGTTTGACTTTGAACATTGATTTACCCGTTAAATCTTGTTTCAAGAATAAAATTCCCCCATACAATAAGTGTTGATTTCATTGCCCGATGTTTTCTGGGCACAAGACCCTGGCGGACTTGTTCACATTTTGTTTGGGGGATTACATAGCTTATGCAATAAATCTACATATGTCAAGGACATTTTTTCGGCCAACGATAATAACAAGAAGGTTATAATGTTTGTTGAAATGAGTACGAAAATATGACCAACAAACCTTTGCTAATAACTGGTAGTTCTGGGTTCTTCGGCGATATACTAAAAAAACAGCTGCTCACACAAGGATATACATGTGTGGGATTGGATCTTCACAACGATGATTACAGTCACCCCAACTTAGTTACAGTACAAGGTGATATCCGAGACCCGAAACTAGTAAAACGGTTGTTCAATGAACATAAGTTTGATGCTGTATTCCATTGTGCAGCTATGCTTGCTCACGATATCCCCGACAAAAGCTTGCTATGGGAATCAAATGTGGGAGGCACCCGTAACATTGCAAATGCATCTGTTGAATCAGGAACAGCCAAGTTGATTTTCACTTCCACTAACTGTCTCTGGGGCCAAAGTTTTGATCGACCTGTACAAGAGAAAGACATTCCTAACCCAGTAGAAATCTATGGGCTATCGAAATTAGAGGCGGAAACCCTCTTACTGGATTATTCCAACAATTTAGATATCATAATACTCAGATGTCCCACTATCATCGACGAGGGGCGTCTAGGTCTCTTAGCTATACTATTCGAATTCATTGACGAAGGCCGTACTGTATGGACGGTTGGTACTGGACGAAATCGTTATCAGTTTGTTTATGCTCCTGATCTAGCCAAAGCATGCATACAAGCATTGTCATACGAAGGTTCACGGATCTTTAACGTCGGTTCTGACAATGTGCCCGACCTACGCACAGTTTACGAACACGTTATAGAGCATGCAGGAACCAAGTCTAAGGTTCGTTCACTCCCAAAAAACGCAACGTTACTTGCCATGAAGATAGCACACTGGTTACATCTTTCTCCGCTAGGACCGTACCAGTACAAAATGATAGCGGAAGATTTTCAATTTGATACTACTAGGATTAAGCATGAGCTAGGCTGGTATCCCACTCTTAACAACAGTGAAATGTTGTTACGTGCATATTCATACTACCACGAGAATCGTACAGACATTCTTCAAAGACATAATGAATCAGCTCATCGAAGACCAGCACATATGGGTATTATTAGATTGGTTAAATGGCTGTCTTGATTGGTCAGAACTTTTTCTGCGGTATTTCGACTAAACCAAGCCTTACTGACTCCTTGCCATTCTCTGTTAGTAACCGCATGCCAGTCTCTATACTATACATCCCAGCATGTAGTTCATATTCACCAGCCACAATATCAAATGGGAGCAACAAGGCGTGGGGACTATGTACTATTTCTCCAGCACTCCATGTTACCGTGGGTCGCAGATTATTGTATGGGCCAATATCATTGCCGGCAATCAATTTTCCTTCACTATCTAACAAGTGTAAGAATATCTGATACGCATCTAATCTCTTGGTCGGGGCGCCAAAAACCAACTCGACAGCAACTGCGTCCCCGGAGTTTCTCTTATATTCTACTGGCACCCAATTCATTTCAATACCATTAGTGAACCGAACACTCCTGTCAACATTGCCTAGATTGTCGGGGTGTACGAAAGCACTTATGGAAGAATTTCCAAATGTGTGTGTGCCAGCTAGCGCATAATGTTCACGCATCCAAGCACCAGGCCAATTGCCATAACTAAAAGGTGTATTCTCATAGTCTAGCAACCAAAGTCTTTCTCTGGCTACAGACATCGATGCAAGTGATTTGGTGTTTAGTCCAGCAACATAAAAATAGTCGAAATCGTCATTAGATTCTGTGTAGACATGAATGTAACCTTGCATCCAGTCATAAGTATGAACTACCAGGTCTCCGGGTCGATGCGCCTGAGCCAAGTAGTCTACAAGCCCTCGCCAGTCTTCATCAATATCTCCCGGGTCTGTATAGTAGCTTGACAGGTACCCAGTCCACACAACCAATAGCGCCAACCCTGTTGCAAAGAATAGCACCCTGCCACTTTTCCATAGTGACTGTAAGCCACTAGCTATTAGTAAGAATATTGCTGGCAAGACAAAAATAAGGAATCTCGCATAATAATAACTAAACATAAAAGAAAATATCAGGCTGAGGATAGACGGTATAAATACCCACATCACCAGATTCTTTTTAGGAAACACTTTCGAAGAATACCTTCTCAAACCCATATAAATAGCTACCAGTACAGTTGATCCGATCACCAATCTTAGGTTGGACATCGAGTTCGGACCAATAATGTTTTCGTGGAAAAACTCACCTAGAAATAGGCTCACATGTCTGTAAGGGTTTGACGACTCTAGCATCGTTGTAGCTCCCCATCGTGCCAAATCGTCTAAAGATGGAATATGGAAAGGTAATCCTCCTGACAGACTGCCCTTAAAGCCAGCCATCAGTGCTATTATCGAATGCCAGGAGTAAATAAGAATAGGTGTTACGCCTAGTGTTTGTACTGCTATCCACTTAACCAGATGTTTTGTGTTAGGTGTAGTTCTTTTATTTCCATCAGGCAACCAACACCACGCTGCAGTCCACACTATTTGTGTAAACACAAAGAGAAAATAGAAATAGTGTGAGCCAGCTCCCATAAAAGTAGCGATAGATGCTGACCACCACAAACTTTGTTGTTTATTAAGTGTGCTGCTATGAAGACGGTACCAAACCCAGGACGACCATACAACAGCTAGCACCATCAATGTGTATCCTTTAGCTTCCTGGGAATAATAGATAAAAGCAGGTGCACACGCACTCAAGACACCTGTTATGGTACCAACACGCCTATTAAATATTTCTACTGCAAACCTGTATATCACCGCAACGGTGAGCACTCCAAAGAAAACGGAAAGCAATCTAATAGTGAGGGGTGATGGACTAACAGTTGACATCCAAGCACTTAACAACATCCTGTATACAGGTGGGTTCACATCCCCACTTCTTACTGCTACATTTGCTGCACTTTGCCAATCTAAGTTAGCGAAAAAAACATTGCGTCCCTCGTCCCACCATAGAGGTTTATAATCTAACCTAATAACTCGAAGTACAAATGCACCTAATGGAAGTAAGATTGCCATCCGGATACTATTGCGGTTGTATTTTGGCACATAAAAATTATAGCACCGTGACACACTAAGCCATAGCAAGCAATTTATTAAAACAAGCTAATCCAGTATATGCTGGAAAGTGTTACACGTACATAAAGGTGCTTTAGGCTGATGAAGCATATATGCCGCGTAAAATAAAAGCGATGAAACGATGGGTGTAAAAGGAAAGGCTCACAGCATGGTAGTAACATAGCAATATATTCACACAATAGAGTAACATCTATATTTCTTTGCGTTTTCCTTATATGCTGAACGTATGAGAGCTTTTATAAAAAGGCAAAAACCCATATGTTAATTGTCCCTGGACTTCAGTTGATCAATATGTTGGTACAAAGGGTTATCTACCACCCTTCAATGTAGGGGCTCAATAATAGAACATTATATTTTGCTAAGAACTGCTTTGTGGGTTTATTTACGCCTACTTACAACCATATAACCTGCTATGCCAGCAGCAGACAGCAACAACATTACTCCAAACGCTCCCATCAATGCAGGTCGAAGAGGTGTATTTTCTGGCTCAACAGTAGCGGTTTCTATGTTCTCTCCCGTAAATTGAGCTCCAAATTCAAGGTTTGCAGTACTGTCTGTTGCTAAAGTTAGGTCCCAGTCAACTCTAGTGGTAGGCGTGTGACCGACAGGGGCTGTTGATACCACCCTATATGTTCCTGTAGCCAGCTCGCTAAAACAGTAGGGTTCGCTTGTCCCATCAGTGTTATAAGTGTCAACGGTCTCGCCGTTTTCTAAGTCCACAAGACTGAAAGTTCCATCAGTCACCAAGCTTTCTCCTGAATCTAGCACTCCGTTTCCATTAATATCAGAATACAATGTCACGCAGATAGCCCCTGTTTCGTCTGGCGTGGGAGTTGATTCAACAACTTCAGAATCTTGTTCTACGTTTTCCATTCCTTCGGACGATTCTTCAACAATACTATCTGTCGATTCTGTATCTTGTATATCCGACGTTGTGCTGTCTGACGACTCAAGAGTCTCGCTGAGTTCTGCACTTCCATTTGGAGAAACCACATTTTGTGTTTCCCCAATTATCAATTTCTGGCCGGGGTAAATAATATCAAGGTTTTGTCCCGGGTTTAGGAGTCTAATTTTCTCTACACACTCCATAGTTTCGCCACAAGCAATAGTAGCAATATGCACCAGATTATCATTTGGTTTTACATAATATATGATTTGGCCGGTGTCGTCAGGGGTTGGCATAGGAAAATCAGTTGGGGCCACAAGCACGCTAGGAGCCTGAGTAGCTTGTGCTGTCTGTGCGGTCGCTTCAACTGTAGCATCAGAGCTAGCTTCCGTTGCTATCGCAGATCCGGCTTCCACAAACGAAGCATTATCCCAATATACATCATTATGTTTACGAGCAGCCGTTGCTTCCGCCCAAGTGAATACTGTAGCCGTAATATCAGTAGCAACAACTTCGACGCTCATGAGACCATATGTATCAGTATAAGTGTAAACGCCTGACCAGGTAATATTGGCATCAGCCGCATATGTACTGCCCGGACCAATGCCTATTCTTAAATTAATGGTATCTGTAGAAGTGCCCGAATCATCTCCAGTACTTGCCCATGCATGACCATACGCCGTAAACCTGTAAGTCTTCCCAACTGTTAGCCCATTGACTACTTGCTGCAACCCTGCAGAGTATGCAATGTTGGCACCTTCTATCTGCTGGGCATTGGCACCTTCAGTTACTCGTCTTGTGTCTGTGGTACTTGTTATCTGTTTAAATGTAGGTGTTCCAGAAACGACCCATTTCAGCCATCCGGTGCCTACACCATCTGCAGCAAACGAGCTTTCAAAACCAGGGTTGGTGAGCAAATTAGTTTGAAATTGAGGCGCAGCCAGCGATCTTGTATATATACCGCTAGACATTACTACAACAAGGACGCTACTTAACAACCTCTGACATATTTTTCTACTCATATTAGTCGTGGATTATAGCACAGGAATATTGCCATGAAATTTACAGGGGCCTAACCAACGTATATTACGGCTTATAACCCAACTACGTGCTACAATCTTGCTGATGCATAGCAGAAAGCACTTAATAGACAAACAACTTAGAAGTCTACCTATCAAACCGGGCTGCTACTTAATGAAGGATGTGGACGGCAAGGTACTGTATGTAGGCAAAGCAACAAACCTACGAACAAGAGTACGTTCTTACTTCCAAAGCTCATCACAACACAGTCCTCGCACACGCGAGCTTGTGCGAAAAATTATTGATATTGACTGGATTATCCAGAGTTCAGAGCTCGAGTCCCTGCTGCTAGAATACAACTTGATTAATCGTTACAAACCCAAATACAATGTGCGTTGGAAAGACGATAAGCGTTACCCATATATAAAGGTTCACTGGGGAGATCGGTACCCCAAAGTAACTGTCACTCGCAAGCGAGTGGAAAAGAATAGTCGACATCGCTATTTTGGTCCATATACAAACGTATGGGCAGTTCACCAAAGCCTAAGTTTGCTACGAAAAATATTCCCTTATTTAACATGCGATAGAGTGATTACTGGAGCTGACAAGCGTGCTTGCTTGTACTGGGATATAAAGTTGTGTAATGCCCCTTGTGTTGGTAACACTAGCGAGGACGACTACCGTCTAATGATAGACGATTTATGTAGCTTCTTACAGGGCCGCACAGAACCTGTTGTTAGAAGAATACGTAATGAAATACATTCTGCATCTAAGCAACAAAAGTACGAAAAAGCAGCAGCATTGCGAGACCAACTTCACGCAATAGATAAGGTGGTAGCTAAACAACAAGTTATCGGTACTCATAAAACAGATATGGATGTAGTAGCCTTAGCAAGAAAAAAGAACGACGCATGCGTACAAGTGTTTTTTGTACGTTTAGGTAAACTTATTGGTCGCGATTACTACTTATTAGAAGGTACAGCTGACGAACACAATGCATCAATACTTGCTGCATTTGTGAAACAATTCTATCACGTATCAACCTTCGTACCAAGCGAAATACTACTGCCTGAACAGATAACAGAGACTCCAATTATTGAGAAGTGGTTGAGTAGCCTCCAGCCCAATTCCAAGACAAAGCTAGTAGTGCCACAACGTGGTTCAAAACGAAAACTTGTACTAATGGCCACAGAGAATGCTTCGGTGACCTTAGACGCTGTCAGATCTCAATGGCACTTGGATACACAAAAACAGGAAGCAGCACTTGCTGAACTAAAATCAAGTCTACTTCTACCCAAAACACCTAATCGTATTGAGTGTTTTGATATATCCCACACACAGGGCGAGCAGATTACAGGAAGCATGGTAGTGTTTCATCAGGGCACACCTGACAAATCGCATTATCGTCGTTTCACAATACGAACAATTGACAACCCAGATGACTATGCTAGCATGAAAGAAGTGTTAGTACGTAGGTTCCGACGATTGTTAAGTTCCCAAGAGACAAAACTTGCTCAAGCAAAACCGATGGACTCGTTTGCAAAATCACCGGATTTATTGCTTATAGACGGGGGTAAAGGACATCTTAATATTGCCCTAAATGTTCTTCAAGCCTTCAATCTAACCAGCACCATATCAGTAGCAGCAATATCGAAACAAAAAGAAGAATTGCATTTGCCACAACAAAAACTGTCGGTAAAGTTAAATGCCCAATCTGCGGGTATGTTCCTCGTCCAGCGCATAAGAGACGAAGCTCACCGATTTGCATTACAACATCATCGTCACCGACGCGAAAAGTCCAGTATCACATCACAACTCGAAAATATACCAGGCATTGGGCCAAAACGTCGTAAGTCGCTACTTAGACGCTTCGGCTCCTTAGAACAGATACGTAAAGCCAGCTTGGACGAATTAATAGCGGTTGATGGTATGACTGCACAGTCTGCACAATCAGTCAAAGATGAGTGGTATACACTGGGAAAAACAAAACATGCACTCTAAGTCAGATTTTAGTAGCGAAGCGAGCTTTTCCCACGAATCTCTTCCTGAAGAGTTAGCAGGTGTCGCTAGAGCTGCCTCTATAATTGCGGTCGGTAACATCATTTCGCGTGTGCTAGGTTTGGTTAGAGATATCGCAAAATCATACTACTTCGGTGCTACTGGATTGGTAAGTGCATTTAATATAGCTTCTAAAATACCTATGTGGTTTTACGATTTGTTAGCGGGAGGAATGGTTAATGCGGCACTCATACCTGTTTTCAGTTCATATGCCCGACCAGAAAACCGTCGAGAACTATGGCTAATCACCTCTTTTTTGTTGACAGTTTGTGTGGCGACATTAACCCCTATAGTAATTTTGGGGGAGATTTTCGCGGAACAAATAGCTTGGTTAGTAAGTGGGGGGATGACAGTTGAAACACTAGAAATCACTGCCAAACTGCTCCGGATCACTCTACCTGCCATACTGTTTCTTAATTTCGCCGGCATACTTGCGGGGCTGCTTTATTCACTAAAAAGATTTGTGCTCCCTGCGTTCAATGCAGCTATGTTCAACCTAGGTATCGTATTATGTACCATGTTGTTTGCAAAAAGTTTAGGTGTGTATGCTTTAGCCATAGGGCTTCTTGCGGGATCAGTGTTACAAGTGGCTCTTCAGCTCCCAGGAATTCGCGACACCAAACTAGGTATAGTTGTTGACTGGCATCATCCTGCAATACGCAGAATAGCTAGACTATATTTGCCTATAGCCTTAGGGTTAGTTGTTGACATGATTAGCCGAGGAGTATCGTATCGACTAGCATCTGCCACAGGGGACCAAAGTATCGCTTGGATGGACTACGCAACAACAATAATGCAGTTTCCCCTTGGCCTCACATCTACAGCTATCTCAATAGCAATTCTACCGACTTTGGCCAGACAAGCTAATTGGAACAACCAGTCAGACAATAAAGCATTTTTGAAAACGCTATCACATGCAATAAGGTTAGTCATGGTATTAATAGTGCCGGCTGCTATAGGACTGCTAGTTCTTGCAAGACCAGTTGTTGAACTAATACTAGAGCATGGGGACTTTCTCCCCAAAGATACTGCCATGACAACTTACGTTCTCCGACTATATTTGGTTGGAATAATAGCGGCTGCACTTGACCTACCGCTAGTAAACGCTTTTTATGCTCGACAAGAGGCATGGACACCAGCCTTGGTGGGCGTTGTGGGGGTAGTTGTATATTTAGCAGCTGCGCTTTTACCTTCAATATTTCGCCCTATGCAGTTAGGTGATCTTATTATTGCAAATGCAATACAACTGTGTTATCACGCCGTGACCATGTATATATTGCTGCATCGACGCGTCGGTAGCATGCGCGGCCATAGGCTTGTGTTCACAGCCACTAGAGCGACACTAGCAGCGAGTATGATGGGATTAGTTATAGCAGCCACATTGTGGTGCACAACATATGTTTCCTGGCCAAATCCTATTGTTAGTGAACTGGCATCCGTATTCATTCCTAGCACAACCGGAATAATATGCTATATAACCTTTATGAATCTAATGAAAGTGCCTGAATTAGCGCAATTGTTTCAACTGATTAAGCCAGCTATAAATCACAAGACAACCAGAAATGAAAACTGAGCACGACAACCAGAAATCACTGCCTGCCGCACTGTATGACGAGAAGTACTTTTTGTCAGCCTGTGAAGGGTTCGATGAATTCAAATCAACTCGTGGATCACAGCTTTCTCCACGATTACAAAAATCCTTAGTGTACGCTAACATAAAGCCTGGCATGAAAGTATTAGACATAGGTTGTGGTCGTGGAGAAATTGTCAGCGCTTGTTCCAAGCTAGGAGCTTGCACTTTTGGCATAGACTACGCTTCAGCAGCTGTACATATAAGCCGCCTCAGTGAAGAAAGCAACAACCAAGTGTCGTTGGCAGATGCTAAAAACTTACCGTTTCCTCAGCATTATTTTGACCGCGTTCTTATGCTAGATGTAGTAGAGCATCTTTTCCCGTGGGAATTGGAGAAGACTTTTCAGCAGGTGTTACGTGTGCTAAAGCATGATGGATTGATGGTTATACATACTGCACCAAACGTTTGGTACGACCTATATGCATACCCTTTCGTCCGACTATTTCGAATGATTTTAGGTCAGGGCCATTTATATCCCGCAAACCCTCGAGCACTAAACGTATCTGTAAATCTTGATGTGCACGTGAACGAACAGAGTGCGCTAAGCATGTGGTTAAATCTTCGAAAGTCTGGTTTTAACAGCAAGGTCTGGTTAGACAGTCCGGACCTAAACAGAAATGAATCAATGTGGTTGACTGTTTTCAGAAAATTCCTATTCAACACTCCGCCGTTTAGATGGTTCTTCCAAAGAGAGGTGTTCGCAGTAGCCAGGAGCAAAACTAAATCGTGAAAGATCGACGATCCGTGGACGACCTCTCTATAGAGGAGCTCGAGCGAATCCTAAAGATAAAGAAAAGTAGGGCTCGGGAGGAAAGATTGCGTCAATACAGACAAACTGGGCGCGCCCTCCAATCGGACATAGATATGTCACAAGCTGAAGATTGGTCACCTCCTCGTCGCAAGCTCCAAATCGGCAGGATTACTAGTCGCGCTTTGTGGATACTAGAGATAACAGCTGTGGCAGGTTTGGTTTACTTAGGCTATGACCTCTGGCAAGCAAGAGAGGTTATAAACAAAGAAGTAAAAGAGGTTATTTCGTCTGAGATTTACCCTACTTCATCTCCTACACCTATAATTAAAGCATTGGTTCTACCTGGTGGACATGTCCCACCTACCGACCCTGGGGGAGCTCGCCCAAACAACTCTGAAATACCCGAAAACTTGCGACCGCTAGTGCAAGCGTTGCCTCCTGTAATCATTCCTACTCCAGGTGCAAGACAAGCAACCCGGATAGTTATCCCTTCAATACAGGTGGATGCGCCCATTGTTCAAGGAGATGGTTGGGAACAACTACGACGAGGCGTAGGGCAACACATTGGCACAGCTAGTCCTGGGCAAAAAGGCAACCTGGTGTTGTCCGCACATAACGATATTTTTGGTGAAATATTCAAAAATCTAGATATGCTGATGCCTGGAGACGTAGTTACCATCAATACAATGGGTGAACAATTTACATATGTAATAAAAGAAACCGAAATTGTAGAGCCAACAGCGATCGATGTTATGGATCCAACCACAACACCAACTCTGACACTGATTTCCTGTTATCCTTATCTTATTGATAATAAGCGTATAGTGGTTTTTGGCGAACTACAAAAATCGTAGTATTGCCCTGTACGAATCTAATGGCAACATGTATCATTTATGTAATGGGTGGTAAACAATTGTGAGCAAACGAACTAGCAGACGACAACGAAGAAATAAGCAGAGTCAGCGTGATAAACCACGAGTACAAAGCCCTGCGCTTTCACGTATACGAGCTCGCGATTCGTTACCCAATAATTTTACTTACCTCACTAAAGACCTCAAACGTATTGTGTATCTAGGTTCGTTTATTGTTGTTGGGCTCATAGCACTTTCGTTATATATTAACTGAACTAACAAGCAGTTGCATTATGTTAATGGTGCTGCTCATTATCAAACAGAAAAAGGAACTCCAAAACCACCGTCTTGTGGAAAGTTATTAACATGTTAGATAAGCTTGCCGGAATTGAAACTAGGTTTGCAGAGATAACACAACTGCTTGCTGACCCAGAAATAGCCACAGACTATACTCGTGTTACGGAGTATGCGCAGGAACGTGCGCGCATAGAACCCATTGTGTCTTTGGCTATCCAATATCGTAAAACCACGCAAGCACTTATAGATGCAAAGTCTTTGCTAGATGACATTGAAATGCGTCCAATGGTCGAAGATGAAATTGAAGTACTCAGAAGCACTGTCGAAACACTAGAAAAAAAGATCCTCAGGCTACTTCTTCCAGTCGATCCGCGAGACGAAAGAGATGTCATCGTTGAGATTCGTGCTGGAGCTGGCGGAGACGAAGCGGGTCTCTTTGCTGCGGATCTTTTCCGCATGTATTCAAGATATGCAGAAGCCCGAAAATGGCGTACAGAAATATTGTCATCCAACACAAGTGGCGTGGGTGGCTATAAAGAAGTCATAGTTGAAATTAAAGGCAAAGGAGCTTATTCACGGCTAAAGTATGAATCAGGTGTCCACAGAGTCCAGCGTGTGCCTGAAACAGAGACCCAAGGCAGGATACACACTTCCACATCTACCGTAGCTGTAATGGCTGAAGTGGACAATGTTGAGATTAACATACCGGATACCGACATAAAAATGGAGGTTTACAGAGCCGGTGGGGCTGGTGGACAGAGCGTACAAAAGAACTCTACTGCGGTCCGTCTTACCCATAAGCCAACCGGCGTAGTGGTACAGTGCCAGGACGAACGATCCCAAATGCAGAACCGTTTACGGGCAATGTCAGTTCTACGGGCTCGCTTGTATGAAAAGGAAATAGAGAAGAGACGCAGCGAACAAGAGGCCAATAGACGAGCACAGGTAGGAACTGGTGACAGGAGTGAAAAAATTAGGACCTATAACTTCCCCCAAAACCGTGTGACTGATCACCGAATTAATATCACTTCGCACAACCTAGAAGGCGTCCTTAATGGAGATATTGATGCTTTTGTTGATGAGCTATCAAGCCGTGAAGAAGCAAGTCGACTTGCAGATGCAGGTCTTGATGATTCCCCAGACACCTAGCAATGAAGTCCGGTTATACTGTAGTAAAAGCAATCCGCCACGGAACCAAAATCTTGGGTTCCGCCGACGAGCCACAACTTGAAGCAGAAGTGCTTCTGGCCCATTACCTAAATGTGTCCCGCTCTTGGATAGCTGGTCACCCAGAGGAGTACTTGTCAGAGCCCATTCTTGCTTCATACAACAACTCACTCCGGCGGCGCACTAGCGGAGAGCCATTACCTTATTTGTTGGGATATTGGGAATTCTTCGGCATAAGTTTTGCTGTCGACAAGAGAGCTCTTATTCCACGTCCTGAAACCGAAATAATAGTGGAGCATTCTATTTCTGTTGCCGGAAACAACCCAAACATACGAATAGTAGATGTGGGTACCGGTTGCGGTACTATAGCGATAGCGCTAGCACTTAACCTACCAAACGCCCTGTTGTTTGCAACTGACATCTCGCAAGACGCATTATCACTAGCCAGAACGAATTCGATCCGCCATGCTGTAAACAATCGTATAAAATTTATTCAAACAGACTTGCTAACCAGCACGGGGAAATTCGATATCATATGTGCAAATCTTCCCTATCTAACCACACAAGAGACTTGCACGCTGGTTGTAGGAAGACACGAACCGCGTTTAGCTCTGGATGGCGGGCCAAGCGGACTGAACATTATTCGGCAAATGATAGCCACCGCCGGCAACCATCTAAAAGATGGTGGGAGCTTATTAATGGAATTTGGCAATTCTTCTAACAAAATTCTAGAAATGGCAAATTTCTATTTCGGGTCTGCTAATTGCAAGTTAATACCTGATTATGCAGGTAGGCCGCGAATGCTAAAAGTTACAACCTAACTAAGAGTAACAATGTGTTTTCACAGCAATCGATCCACACGTATCATAGCTGACTCGGATAACGCCTCAATTTACGAGTCAGCTAGAATTCTTAACAGCGGAGGCTTAATTGCATTCCCTACAGATACCGTGTATGGTGTAGGAGCGCTTTTTACCAATAAGTCCGCTGTTAAACGACTGTACGATGCCAAGTCACGTACTTTGAACAAAGCTATCCCTATCCTTGTAGGAAACTTTTATGATATTTGGTCCCTCTCCAAAGAGGTGACTCCAAGCGCGCAAAAACTTGCAAAATCCTTTTGGCCAGGCCCTCTCTCTTTAGTTGTACGCAAAAGCGATAATGTGCCTGATATTGTTGCGCCCGGGTCCACGGTAGCATTACGCAGCCCCAACCATTATTGGTTGTTAGAATTACTCAGCCTGGTGGGTCCTCTAGCAGTAAGTAGCGCTAACAAATCCGGAGAGTCCGAGTCAATATCTTGTAATGAAGTGCAAGCATCTTTTGGCAACAAGCTTGATTTAATTGTGTCTGGCACCATAATTAGGCCATCGTTACCTTCAACAGTTGTAGATTGTAGTGTAGATCCTCCTAAAATAATTCGGGAAGGTCCAATTTCTAGCGCAAGTATCATGACAGCTAGGTAACTATCCGGCTAACCCACCTGTCATGATAAATAATCTATTGTGTTTTCCTGTCATTCTGTTGTTGTTATCTAGTCCACTAGCAGGATGCGTTACTCTACAGAGTAGTGTAGCTAATCAATTGATGTCACGAGACAACACCGAACAAGTCTTGACTGCACAGGATACTGTTACCCTATCAACTACGAGCACTTACACTCCGACAGCTACAAGCACATACACTCCATCTCCGACTTCTACGAACACGCCTACTGCTACAAGCACATACACTCCATCTCCGACTTCTACGAACACGCCTACTGCTACAAGCACATACACTCCATCTCCGACTTCTACGAACACACCCACATCAGAGCCAAGGTTTCTTGTTCCTTTTCGAGACGACTTCAGCGACCAAGTCAGTGGATTGATTGAGGAGGATTACACAAATCTAGTGACCGAATATGTGGATTCCAGTTTTAGAATGAACATAATGGAGGCCCATTTTACTCAACTGAGCGAATACAAATTACATTTCCCAAAAGACGTATCCGTAACAGTCGATTTATCTTTTGGGGAGCATCCTAATACCTGGATGGGTATCGCATACCGCATGCATAATGAAGACAATTATTATTTGTTTGCAGTCGACGGACAAGCAAATTACAAAATTTTTAGCGTTACTTCCGATGGGCCCGATTCTAACCCTTCATACAACGTGGATACAATGTTTACAAGTTATGTTCCACAGCTAGCTGACGAGTATTTTTCAATTAACAATATCAGGGTGGATATGCAAGGAAATCATTTTCAGTTTTTCGCCAACAACATATTGCTTACCTCGCTAGAGACGGACATATTGTCACAAGGAGGTGTTGGGTTGGTAGGGTGGACAACGGACAATGCTGACATCATCAAATTTAGCGATCTGGAGGTCATAGATTACAACAAAAGGGTTGTGCCTAACGAAGCAAGCTGTATTCTGGTTCAAAAACCTAAAGACACTATGCTATCTGATACTGATTTGCGCATCAACCCTTTGGGACCACTAGGGATAGACTCAAACATTCGCATGTCTGTTAAGCCCAATGACTTGTCTGTTATTTTTTCTGCTCGCACACTTGACCCAGACAACCTTATTGTAATGAGTCGCCTAATCGCACCAAACGGCACTATTATATACGACATAAATAGCTCCCTCGAGGACGAGTGCACCAACAATGCACACTACTCTGGGTCTTGCGGCGCTGAAGGAGAAATTAATATACAGCTCCCTTCCAGCCCAAAGTTTCCGTTATTAAGTGGAGATTACGAATTAGAACTATACTCAATGGGGCAGCCGATTTGTGATGCAGCCACCATAATTCGCGCCGATGTCAGTCCGAACACTCTTTTCACGGACGAGCCACAAGCAATTGATATCAATGTTTGGATTCTTAGTACAGCAGAATCGCTAACTATTGCCGGAGAACGCAACCAAATGCAAAAAGAAATAAGGGAATCTATTGATGGTTTGCTCGAACAACAAAATATGCGTCTTGGCAAACTAAACCTGTTTGATTCCAGCCCCACAGACAAGGCTGTGTTTGCCCAAACCGATGAAACCAGCTTATCCACCCTTTGCCAAGCAACAGCCGCAAACACAGGAACTTCTAGAGCTCTGAATGTTGCACTGATCGATGTGTTCCAGGAATATTATGAAAATGAAGAAGATTATTTGCCTGTGTTAGGTATCTCGCCGATACCAGGAATGCTATTTTCGCCAGAATCGCAATCATCTTGTGTTGTTATTAGTCTAGAGGAGCATTATGGTGACTATCGCTACGTGGGGGCAACTATTGTACATGAAGGCTCTCATTTTATGGGGTTAACACACACTACAGAGGCAGATGGTAGTTCATTTGATATATTTGACGACACTCCAGAATGCCCATTAAATATATACGACCTAGATGTGAGCGGGGAAGTTGAAGATCATGAATGTCTAAAAGCAGACAGTTCGAACTATATGTTCTGGCAAGATAGCGGCAACATAGACAACTACACCATTAGCCAACAACAAGCTTGGGCTATACGCCGCCACCCACTATTCTATACACAACACCTTAATCAATGAGAGCTGTCAGCCTTCAAAACTCACAGAAACCCCCAATTATAGGTGTCGACGCGAGCCGCTGTTCTGTGCCACAAAGGACGGGCACTGAAAACTACTCGTTACAAATGATAAAGGCTCTAATTGCGAGAAAGACAAGCTATCGCTGGAGGCTTTATTATAGAGACAGTCCTATCTCGTCCCTTTTTCCTACAAGTTCTCTTGTGGAATCTAAAGTTATGACATCGCCTATTACATGGACCCACTTAAGGTTATCAGCAGAGTTGGCATTCAACCCACCTGATCTACTTTTTGTTCCTGCTCATGTTCTTCCTATATACTGCCCGATACCTTCGGTTGTGACCGTACACGACCTCGGATTCATGCACTATCCAAATATGCATCCACCACTGCAGTTAGCATATTTGCGGTGGTCTACCAGCCACAATGTCAGGCATGCTAGCCACGTAATTGCCGACTCTGAAGCAACTAAGAAAGACATAATAAGCCATTATCAGATAGATCCAACAAAAATCACAGTAGTCTATCCTGGGTTTGACTCTGAACTGTACGCAAATCCTAATCAAAAGGACATTTTTCCTAATTTGCCTGACTCTTACATTTTACACGTGGGAACCCTCCATCCCAGAAAAGGTTTGGCTGTTTTACTCAAAGCTATTGCACAGTTGCGAGAACGAAACATAAACCTAAGTTTGGTGTGTGCAGGCCGTGACGGGTGGATGGTGTCTTCGATAAGAAAGCAAGTGGTATCTTTAGGCCTGGAAAACATGGTGCATTTTGTTGGGTTTGTGCCGCAAGAACACCTTCCTACGCTATATAGTCGCGCCAAAATTACTGTGTTGCCCTCTCTTTACGAAGGGTTTGGTTATACCACACTAGAGAGTATGGCCGCTGCCACTCCTGTCGTATGCACAACAGCAGGCTCTCTTCCAGAAGTCGTTGGAGAGGCAGCTTTAACTGTGCCTGCTAATGATTCGGTTTCTCTAGCCGAAGCTGTAAATACAGTACTGGAAAACCAACCATTACGTAAAAACCTAATAACTAAGGGCCTAAAACGTTGCGCGATGTTCTCATGGACCTCAACCGCAAATCAAACTCTTGCTATAATAGAGCAAATTCTCAGCGCAAAAGTTAGTCATGTCAGCAACACATACCTCTGAGCGACATCTTTTTCTTTCTGTTCCAGTTGACGACCTGACCTACAATGAAACGATTGTATGGATCGAACAGAAGATACTAACTAGAGACCCGTGTCAAATATGTACGATTAATCCCGAGTTCGTGATCGCAGCTCAAAACAACCCGCGGTTCCTGTCGGTGTTACAAGAAGCATCCCTCTGCCTGCCTGACGGACAAGGCCTTCTGTGGGCGGCACAACTACATGGTGTTCCTTTGCGACAGCGCGTTGCTGGATCAACATTGGTAGATTTACTCGCCAAGAAGGCATCCTCCAAAGAGCTGAGCCTATTTTTTCTAGGAGCTGGCCCGGGTGTGGCAAAACTTGCTGCAGACAACCTTCGGACAAAGTACCCTGGCCTACCGACAATCCATACAATGGAGGCGAGTCCATCGGATGCTGACGCCCCATCAATTATTCAGTGCATCCGCGACAATAATCCCGACATTTTGTTTGTAGCTTTTGGTGCCCCCACTCAAGATCTCTGGATAAATCGACACCGTAAAGACTTAGGCGCCCCTGTATGCATAGGAGTTGGTGGAGCTTTTGATTTTATTTCCGGTCGTACAAAACGCGCACCGCTAATCGTTCAACGTCTTGGTTTTGAATGGCTTCACCGTCTATGGACACAGCCATGGCGCTGGAAGCGCATGATGGCACTTCCATTATTTGCCTGGAAAATTATTACAAATCGCAAGTCAGTGACAAAGATAAATTTATATCAATAAACAATGCATAGCTACGCCTTGTAGCAACTAACAAATTTAACCAAATCCATATGACTCAACAACCTGAGGTTTTTCACTGGCACAAACTCCGCAACCGGATGGTTGAAGACCAGCTAATAGCTAGAGGCATACATGACTCACGTGTTATTCGTGCTATGCGAACCATAAAAAGACATGAGTTTGTGCCAGCAGACATGTTGCCCGAAGCTTACAACGACTTGCCTTTGCCTATCGGCTTAGGACAAACAATATCACAACCTTACATTGTAGCGCATATGTCTGAGCTACTACGTCTTAGTCCAAACGATATAGTACTTGAGGTGGGAACAGGATCGGGATACCAGGCTGCTGTGCTATCACATCTTGCAAATCAAGTGGTTACTGTTGAATCTATTCCTTCGTTGGCAAACGAGGCAGAAGACAGGCTGCAGACCATGGGCGCAAACAACGTGGCCGTACTTGAAGGTGACGGTGGTCTAGGTGCACCAAACTATGGGCCGTATGATGCCATCATCATAAGCGCTGCAGCCCCCAAAATTCCTGTGCCGTTGATGCTACAGTTAAAAATCGGCGGCAGGTTAGTGGCTCCCATAGGGACAACCAATAGCCAAACCCTTGTTTTGTACAAAAAAATGCTGGGTCAAAGCACGCGGAAGAATCTATATCCTGTCAGGTTTGTGTCGCTTACAGGCAAGTGGGGCGCGCAAACAGCAGTTAGTTTAGACAATAAATAAGCCTACCGGCCTACATGCATCGGCATAACTACGCTTACAAAATCTTCCCTACCCACAGGACGAAGCACCCCAGGGCTAGCTTCTCCATTTGTTTCGAGCGCCACGTCTGGAGTGCCGATAACTCGCAACACTTCTGTCAAGTATCGTACATTAAACGCTATTTCAACCGGGTCCCCATCTAAAGACGATTCAATGCTCGACTCATTAGAACCTGTCTCTGCTGCGTTCGCGCTAACTTCCACTCTGTCTTCCCCTGGGTTGTCACCCGACTTAACCGACAGAGTAACAGCATAAGACGATTCTCGCGCGAATATTTGAGCCGCACGACAAGCCCCCAGGAACTTTTCTGTGGACATTACAACCCGAGTCTGATAAGAGTCCGGAAGCAGCTGTTGATAGTCTGGGAATTTACCCTCTATAAGTTGGCAAACTAATTCCACGTCCCTGACACGAAATATAACCTGGCCACCATTAGGAGGCATTGTAATGCTTACGACATCACTTTCATCTCCTATAATACGAGCTAATTCAGCCAGTGCCCTAGCCGGTATTATCACGTCAACATGCGTGTCGTCGGAACCAGACAACGAAGATGTGCATACGGCCAGTCTAAATCCATCGGCTGCCGCAAACGTTAGTATTCCGTTTTCTATCTTAACTTCTACCCCTGTCAGCACTGGTCTAGAGTCGTCCGTCGCTGCCACGAAAACTACCTGGTCTATCATTTCACGCAAGTTACTTACGTTGATTTCTAAATCATGATCGTCCTCGGCTGATGGCAACACAGGAAACTCGTCGCTTGCTATGCATTTAATTTCATTTGTAAACTCGGCACAAGCTACTTGCATGGTTTGGGTGCGCGCATCTAGTTCCAAATCAATGCGCTCCCTTGGGAGTGTACCCACTAAGTCGATTAACGTTTTTGCAGGCAGTGTAGTGGATCCTTCTTCGTGGACTTTTGCTCCTATCCAGCAGGTAATTCCCATCTCAAGGTTAGTGGCCGACAACTTAAGTCCAGATTTGTCAGTAGAAAGAAGCACATTACCTAACACAGGTAGAGTGCTTCTAGAGGCTACCGCCCGGCCTACTATACTTAAACCTTTAGTTATGTTCTCGTGAAGGCAAGATACTTTCATCTACAAGTCTAGACAGTCTTTGTTACTGAGGTAGCTTGTAAGCCTTTGTCTCCTTCTGTCACAGCGAATTCTACTCTCTGCCCTTCGTCGAGCGATTTGAATCCATCTCCTTCTATCTCGCTGTAATGCACAAAGACGTCGTCTCCTCCCTCTCGCTCAATAAAACCATAGCCTTTACCGTTGTTAAACCATTTAACCGTGCCCGTCTCCCGCTCTTCCATATCAAAACCCTCCTCACTTGTTTCATGATGACCATAACGCCCGTTACGGCGACGCTATGTGTGTCTTAACAAACAGACTTGCAACTAGTTTTCATGTTGAGCATACTTCAATATGTTCAATAGTGACTTTAGCATCGAATACACGCTAAGTCAAGCCAAACCTTACCGTCTAAATAAAGTAGTGAGCACCAAGCACTAGAGTGCATCCTGGTGCATCAAAATAGTTTACAATGTTTTACTCACAAAGCTCTTTTGCGCTCTAGGTTAATTATTTCTTGTATTGCGTCCACTGTACCGTCCAGGTCATTTTTTCTATTAACAATTACATAATCAAAAACATCCTTTTTAGTATGTTCTTCTACTGCTGTTGCTATACGTTCTTTCATGGACTCTGAAGTTTCTGATCTACGCCCCTCTAGACGACCTAACAGCTGTTCCTTGCTTTCTGGCACCAGGAACAACAAAATTGCGTCTATATAAATGTCTTTTAAGGCAACAGCTCCCTGTACGTCAACACGCAACAGCACGTCACAGCCACTCTCGATAGCCCTATTTATGGATTTTCTTGTAACGCCTTTCCGATCACCATAAACAAGTGCGTGCTCCACAAACTCCCCTGCAGCAACCATTCGTTCAAACTGACTTCTAGAAACAAAGTAATAATCCTTACCATGCAATTCGCCTTCTCGCATTGGCCTTGTATTCGTTGTGACAACAAACTGTAAATTTGGGTCTCGTTCAAGCAAGCTTCGAACTACGCTGTCCTTTCCTACCCCTGATGGTCCTGAAACCACCACCATAAGCCGCCTTGTAGTCTGTGTTTTGGTAGCTATCGTCATGTTTGCCAGTATTGCCTCTTGCCTGTTATAATCCGATTGAATTTCGCTATCCTAACATACAATTATGCCTGTTTACGAATATAAATGCCAGGCATGCGGACACAGAACAAATGTTCGCATGTCGTACAAAGAATATGACCACGCCAAGCCCACGTGTACAAGGTGTAACAGCAAATCTCTAGAGCGTATGATATCCAAGGTGCGTATCGCTCGTTCTGAAGACTCCCGAATTAACTCACTAACCGATCCCGCCGGCCTAGGCGGTGTTGACGAAAACGACCCAAGGTCTGTTGGTAAATTTATGCGACGCATGGGAAATGAGATGGGAGAAGGAATGGGCCCTGAGTTTGACGAGATGGTAGGAAGGCTAGAGTCAGGTGAGGCCCCTGAATCAATTGAAGCTGATCTGACCAGCTTATCAGAAGGATCCCCAGGCCCTCTGACATAAAACTTCTATACTCCTCTCTTGTCAAGTGCTTTTAGCAACACACCGCTTGCAGCAGCAAAAATTGCCTCTTCACTCTGACTCGCGTCAATGACTTCCCATCTGTTTGGGCTGTTCTTAGCAAGCCGAAGAAATCCTTTGCGCACACGCTCATGAAAATCAATCGAATACGCGTCTAATCGATTCCAGGTGTCAGGATTCTTTTTTCGCCTACACAGACCTTCCTCCGGAGAAATATCAAGCAAAATGGTCACATCAGGCGCAATCCCAGACGTCACAAAGGACGATATTTCTTCTAAGGCAGTTACGTCCAAACGGTGTCCATACCCCTGATAAGCCAAACTGGAATCAAGAAAACGATCACACAGCACGACAGCACCTGATTCTAGGGTAGGTTTTACAACCTCTCTGACCAGTTGCGCCCTAGAAGCAGAAAACAGGAGAAACTCTGCTTCGGGCAACATGCCTGTATTTCCCTGGTCTAACAAAACATCTCTAACTTGTTGGCCTATAACAGTGCCTCCTGGCTCCCTTACACAGACGACATCATATCCTTTGTTGGTCAACATGCGCTCAAGTCGCACACACAGCGTGGTCTTTCCGCTTCCCTCAGGCCCCTCTAAAGTGATAAACATTCTCAGCCTCTAAATACCCTCACGTGCCTATTCGGTTCCACGCCGTAACTATGTGACACCAACTTAGCACCTCGAATTAGTTCGTGTTGCTGCCGCCTGACCTTGGCTATCTGTGGCTTTAAATCAATGTGTTTGGCTCCCTTCCGAACCATACCAATAGCTGTGTCTGTTTCAACTCTTGCCAGACTACTGCGCTCACGAAATTTTTGTCCTCTGTCCGACAAGCCAAACACATCTGCTAACAGCTTTTCAATCTGATGTTGTGTGTTTGAACGAAGCACATATATAGGAATGCCCACAGATTCAGCATTGCTTACTGGAGCTCTCCGCCGCCTATAATGAGCCTTCAGAGTCACCAAAGCTTGAGCTTCTTTCATGTCATCAACCACTCTTAGAGGCACGCGCAAACGATGAATCGCTCGCTCTAACCTACCGCGATCTATACCATAAACATACATCGCTATCGGCTGCATCTGTGAGTAGTCAGGGGCCGCGCCTCCTTTTCCATAAACGTTCTCGGCCACAGATCCGTTCCATTGCATGCGCCCACTATACCTCTTGTCACCTCTTTCCAAGACCCTGTCATTAACAGCTTTTGTTTTTGTGTATCCACCTTCTTCAGTACGATAACGAAGTTCTGTTCGAATTTGTTGCCCTCGCAAAAGCCTATCAACAGAATCTGATACATTGGTATGGACATTAAGTTTGTCCCGCTCCAAAATTTCAATCAACAAATCAAAGGTGGGAGGGGACCTCCTCTCAAGCACCGTTTTTTGTGTTCCTCGCCTACGCGCCTCATCATCAGACAAAGTTACCGACTCGATTCCACCTACCAAATCGGCCAGAGTGGGGTTAACCATCAAATTGTCAAGCGTATTTCCATGGGCAGTGCCGACAAGCTGTACTCCGCGCTCTGCAATAGTGCGCGCAGCCACCGCCTCTTGCTCCCTGCCTATTTCGTCAATGACTATAACTTCTGGGTTGTGATTCTCTACCGCTTCAATCATCACTTCATGTTGATATGTAGGGTCTTTCACCTGCATTCGCCTTGCTCGACCCACCGCAGGATGTGGTATATCGCCATCTCCTCCAATCTCATTGGAAGTATCAACAATTACAACACGGCGGGTCTCGGCAAGCACGCGAGCAGCCTCTCTTAGCATAGTTGTCTTACCGACGCCTGGCCTTCCTAAAAGCAAGGTGCTTTTACCGGACTCTATTACATCCTGTATTATTTCTATTGTGCCATAAACAGCCCGTCCAATACGGCAGGTCAATCCGACCACCTCACCTTGACGATTGTGTATTGCTGATATGCGATGAAGTGTGCGCTCTATCCCTGCGCGATTGTCCGCATCAAACAGTCCAATCCTGTCGACCACACGGCATATCTCGGCAGCGCTAACATCAACATCGGACAATACGACCTCAGAGTCAACATAACGCGCTGTGGGCACACGCCCAATATCCAATATTACCTCAAGAAGCTGGTCGTTGCGCCCTTCGCTCGTCACCTGACTAGTGATTCTTTTAGGCAGCACTTTTAACAATACGTCTAGGTTGTCATAAATTTCGTGTTTCAAACGGCCTCTCATTTTGTTTTGAAAACAAGCTGTTTTGTGTATTAATTTTGACAACAGGAACTGCTGTATCCGAATCTGACGTAACTAGCTTTGATATAGGTACTAGCTCATGATCTGCAACCCGAGCTGTAGTCCTTTTGGCCACAACAGCCTGCGTGCTTAGCAAGCTAAACCCTGCGTCTTTAAGAACACCGCCCAACCAAGGCTGATAACTGCGCGCCCTAACATAAGTTGGTTTTTTGTGCCTATGTGTCGCAGAAACAACGAATTCAGACAAGCATTCACCAACTTCGTTGCAAACCTCAGGGTACAAATATGGTTTTATCCATATGCCTATCGGCCCTTCGCTCACAATAAACATCCCCACTATAACACCGTTGTTTCTTATTACATAGCTGGCATCTTTGTTGGAAGGCGCTTCTTCCGTCTGTTTAGCCAAATCTGGGACAATGCTATTATAAAGTTTATGCGTTTCAGCCCTGTCTTCTGTTTGGTTTTTTGTAACAGAGATGTTTGCTTTATGTTTTATGTTGTTTTTCCTGCCAATATCTTTAGCTGCATACACAGCCTGCCGTGCGTAGACAACAAACCCTGCTTTACGAAGCGCTTTAAAAGCATTTTCGTTTTCGTTTACTTCCGCAGTTATGATCTTCAGGCCGGCAAACCCAGCTTGTATTACCAGGCTTTCCAGCATACTAGCTGCCGGGCGAAGCCACGAGTCTTCTTGGCGAAGCCCCAAGCAGGACACGCGCGCCACAGCTCCCGGCCCTGAGCTTACAAACTGAGCAAACCCTGTTGCTTGCGTGCCCTCACGACACCAAACAACCGTTTCGGCCGTGTCTAACAACCCAAAAGCCTCCGCCACAATATGTTTTGCCTCTTGAGGGCCTTGTATGTGCTTACTTTCACAGTCTAGCCAAACTGCGTTTTCCGCCATTTTGCGTATCAAGGCTATGTCCGTTAGCCTCGCGCGCCTTATCATTGGTTACCCATCGACTACTCCACACGCCCAACTCTATCCGCTGACATTTCTAAGAAATATTCGTGGAACCGACAATCGTTTGTTAGCTCAGGATGAAACATGGTAACCATAAGGTTTCCTTGCCTAGCAGCCACTATCTCGCCTGTTGAAATTCTGCCCAACACATCGACAGAAGACCCTACCGTGCTAACGCGTGGCGCCCTTATAAACACACCCGGAAACATGCTTGTGTGCGCTTCGTCATTGAGGCTTTCCTCTCCGCCCACTGACGGCAGCGTTGTCTTCACTTCAGCCTCGAAACTGTCTACTTGACGACCATAAGCATTCCGCTCTATTTCTATATCTATCAAGCCTAACGCAGTCCGGTTTGCGCCTGTGGGTTTAGACAAAAAAATAGCCCCTGCGCAGGTGCCCCAAACAGGTTTGTTGTCTCTACAAAAATCAAGAATAGGGTCAACTAGATCATATTCGGCAGCCAGCTTTCCAATAGTTGTAGATTCTCCGCCTGGCACAACCAGAGCGTCTAGTCCAACAAAGTGCCGCGGCAGCCTTATCTCACGACAATTAGCGCCTAGTCGACAAAGAGCTCGTGCGTGCTCCCGAAAACCTCCCTGGAGAGCAAGTACACCTGCTTCCATGTCGTAGATTCTACCAACCCCGGTCCGCCATCAGTTCCGCAACCGGAATGTCTTGCACCTGTCGGCCAACCATTGGTTCCCCCAGACCTTCACTCACCTTTGCAACGATTTCTGGGTTGTTAAAATGCGTGGTAGCTTCAACAATGGCTTTGGCTCTGCTCGCTGGATCGCCCGATTTGAATATTCCGGAGCCAACAAACACCCCATCCACTCCAATTTGCATCATTAAGGCGGCGTCGGCAGGTGTAGCCAGCCCACCTGCAGCAAAGTTTACTACAGGCAAGCGGCCAGAACTATGCGTACTAACAACCAGCTCGTAAGGCGCTCCTATCTCCTTTGAGTAGCTCATAAGTTCCTCCGACGGCATTTCTCGCAAACGCCGTATTTCTCCGAGGACGGACCTAGCGTGCCTCACTGCCTCTACAACGTCTCCGGTGCCAGCCTCTCCTTTTGTTCGTATCATGGCCGCGCCTTCCCCAATGCGCCTCAAAGCCTCGCCCAGGTTGCGACACCCACACACGAAAGGAACTTTAAATTGATGTTTGTCAACATGATGTTCTTCGTCCGCAGGCGTAAGAACCTCTGATTCGTCAACATAGTCAACGCCTAAGGCCTGTAGCACCTGAGCTTCAACAAAGTGGCCTATTCTACACTTAGCCATAACAGGAATTGTGACAGATTGTATGATTTCCTTAATCATGCCTGGGTCAGACATGCGCGCCACTCCACCGTCCGCCCGAATGTCAGCAGGCACCCTCTCTAGAGCCATCACAGCACAGGCGCCGGATTTTTCCGCAATTACCGCCTGATCAGGTGTAACCACATCCATAATAACCCCACCCTTTAGCATTTCTGCAAAACCGCGTTTTACTGTGGTGGTTCCCGTATTTTTGTCCATGTGTAGCCTCCTTTCCAGACAACCAATAGACTGTGCACACATTGTCCTAGTGTGCTTTTCGCAATTTTACCACGAAGAGCCAGTACACAACTGCTTCTTTGGGGACAGAACACTATTTCATACGAAACACTAACACTTATCTTTGTTGCGCACAGAGGCGAGCGCGCCAAGACGCCCGGACTTCCTGGAACAGTGTGTGTTTAGTAATTGTTGTTGTTTTACGCACAAAAAGTAAGTTGGGGTATGTGTTTTAGGCGTTGTGTCCCTGTTGTTTCACGTGAAACAACAGGGACTGTTCCCGATTGTCAGACAGCCAACCAGGGCTATGTGACGGTTGCTTTTGTTGTGCGCATCCAATATACTAAGAAATACGTTTGCCTTAAGCGCCTGCCATTAGAGATATTTACAGGAGGAAACCTGTGGGCACACAACTAAACCCGTTTTCTATAGCACAACAACAGCTGGACGAAGCCGCTTCAATACTGGGTCTTGACCATGCTACTCATCAGATGTTGCGTCAGCCGCAGCGAGAGCTGCACGTTTCGTTGCCTGTACGTATGGACGATGGAACC
>PVBE010161169.1_pt1 | contig 65809 bp, 57 predicted proteins | sample 1631181 | NCBI WGS metagenome assembly PVBE01 (sample SAMN08397723, study PRJNA350692) | Marine metagenome, whole genome shotgun sequencing project. | isolation source: water | place: Pacific Ocean | collected 2012-04
CACAGCCAAGAAGAAAACCACGGCCAAGAGAACCACCGCAAAGAAAACCACCGCCAAACGCGCCGCGCCGAAGAAGTCCACAGCCAAGAAGAAAACCACGGCCAAGAGAACCACCGCAAAGAAAACCACCGCCAAGCGCGCCGCGCCGAAGAGGTCCGCAGCAAAGAAAACCACGGCCAAGAGTAAAACAGCGAGCAGGGCCAGAAAATAGGACCGGCATTCACAGAAGGACCGCGAAACGAAAACCTCGCCTTGCGCCGGGGAGCGGAATTCCCATTCCGTCCCCGGCATGGCGTGAGCATGTGTTAGTGCGGCCCACGCCATGGACTGACCCAAGCCGTCCCGAGAGGTCAGCCCGTCCTCTCGCGCCGTCGCTCCGACGCTGCGGGCTCTGACTTCCGCACGGCCCGCCCGAGGTGGGATTTCGTGCGGGACCTTGCGCCCCGGTTTTCGATATCGACAGCGCGACAACCTCTCTATCTCTGAGACCCGGGCGGTTCGGTCATTGACGAATTCCAGGAAGACCACACGAATCGATTCACTTTCCGTAGAAAACGGGACGGACGCCTCCCGGCTTGATCTCGTCCGCCGGCTTTTCAACCGGTTGAACCGCGAGTTGTTCGGCGCCTCCCTCCCCGCGCCCAAGCTCCGCCTCAGCCGTCGGATGAAATCGAGCGCGGGCTCCGTCCAGTACGGCTCAGCGCACAGGACCCTGACCATCTCCATCCCCTATCACGATCATTTCGGTTGGGACGAAGAGATTGTCTCCACCATGAAGCATGAGATGCTTCACCTCCACCTGGAGCGCACCCGCGGGATTCGGGGCCACGGCAAGGTGTTCTCCGACATGTGCAAGGCGCTCGGGACCGAGCGCTACTGCAAGGCGCGCCCGTACGCCGGACCGACGTACGTGTACCGATGTCCGATGTGCGAAACCGAACACACGTATCGAAAAAAGGTTCGGCTCTATTGCGGCTCGTGCCATCCGGCGGCCGGATTCAGAAGGACGAGGCTCCGCCTCGTCCGGACGACGACGCCCCTGCCGGCGGCCGCGGTCACGGCCGCGGAGCGGCCGCGCGAAATTCCGGCCCTGGCGGAGCGAACGGGAAGACAATTGCCGCTTCCGGGCTTTGAAGACGTCCTGCCGGAGCGCACGGCCACCCGTCATCGAAAAAGAACCCCGACGGGTTCTTCCCCGAGGTGACACGAAGGAACGGTGCCGCCCCGATCCCCTGACGGCGAACGCCCCGATTCCAGGGCGAGCCTTTGGACCCTCCCTTGCTGACGGCCGAGCACGTCCGATTCCTGCAAACGGCGAGAGTGGGCTATCTCGCGACGGCCGACGGCCGTGGACGCCCCTCCGTCGTTCCCGTGGTGTTCGTCCTGGACGGCGGGAAGGTGTACACACCCATCGACGGCAAACCCAAGGGCGACGCGGGGGCGCTCCGCCGGATCCGGAACATCCGGGAAAACCCCGCCGTCGCCTTCCTGGTCGACCGATACGATGAGGATTGGACGCGCCTGGCCTTCGTCCACATACGGGGAACCGCCGCCATCCTGGGCGCCGACCCGGCCGAATCCGATCCGGCGGACCACGACGAATTCCCGAAGGCCGAGACCCTTCCCAGGCAGAAGCACCCCAGTATCTTTCCGTTCCCCTGGGCGGTCCGGAAGGATTGATGATTCGAATCAACCCCACGAGCTGCACCGCCTGGGGACCGTTGTGAAGCTGAAGCTTCCCAAGCTCCCCCGGCCCGGCCCGGCCGACGACGCCCCGCCGGTCATCGGGATCGCCGGCCAAGCCGGCCCGATCCTGCTCTCCGCGCTCAAGGGCCTTGCGGATCTGCGCAGAATCCGCCTCGCCGGCCTTTGGGCGCCGCCCGGCATGAATCGCGGACCGGCCGCCGATTCACTCCACCTTCCCCCGGAAGCCCGATTCGACGACCCGGAGGGGCTGCTTCGCCAGGAAAGGCTGACCGCTCTCCTCGTGACGGGGGCCTTCGAGGGCCGGACCGAGACCATCCGAAAGACCCTGGAACGGAAGGTCCACGTTCTGACCGAGCCGCCCCTCGCCGGGACCGCGGCCGAGGCCGAATCGCTCATCGACGCCGCGGCCGCCGCCGGAGTTCACCTGGGCGCAATCCACAGCGCCCGCTATGACGCCCTCTACGCGGAGCCCCTTTGGGCCGTGCGGGAGGGGCGGATTGGAGAGGTCCTGTTCGTCCGAACCGAAGGCCCCGGCTCGGACGCCCTCGTCCCGGATGATGGGGCGACCCGCTTTTCCGCGGAACTCTACGAGGACATCTACCTGGCCCGCGCCTGGGCCGGCGCCCCCGTGACTTCCGTCTACGCGCGCACCGAACGCCGCAAGCACCGCCGGAGCGAGGCGGGTTTTACGGTGTTGCACCTCGCACACGCCGGAGGCGGGGCCTCGGTCGTGGGGCGGATGAACACGGCGGGCGCCCCGTCGGAGGTCCGTGAGATCCACGGGACGGACGGGGCCATTCGAATTCACCGGGCCGAGCGGGCGTGGTCTCTCCGCAAGCGGACGGAGGGGGGGGCCGAGGCGGGCCCCTGGGCGCGAAACGATCCGGGCGAGGAGACGCTGCGCGGCGGCGCGACGCCGGAGGGCGTCCCGGCCGGGACGGGCGCCCGTCCCCGCGCCCGGGCGCTGGATGACGCCTTCGCCTCCTTCGCCCGAGGTCTTCCCCCGCCGGTGGATGGACGCGAGGCATGGCTCAACCTGCGCGTGCTCGACGCCGCACGGGAATCCGCCCGCACGGGGGAAGCGGTCCGGGTGGAAATCCCCTTCCCCCGGTAGCGCCCCGCAGTCTCCCCGCGAACATTCACAGGTGAACCGCCCGCTCGGGCGCGCGATCCCACTCAATCAAAAAAATCCTGAATCCTTTCTCTCCGTCGGGTTTCTAAACCGTTCGAATGGGGAACAGTTGAAGGTCGAAAGAGACCTGAACGAGAACGCCAAACGGAAAGAGAGAAAGGAATCACAACCATGAAGACGACGAAGATTTTCAAGGCTGTTGCTTTTTCGGCCCTGCTTCTCGCGGGGACCACGGGCGCCGCGCCGGCCCAGGATCGCCTGGATTCCGGCGAGCCCTATCCGGGATTCTTCCAGAGCGTCACCGTTCCGTCCGACGGCCCCATCGTGACGACCCGCGTGGCGACCGAAGCCCCCGGGAATCTGGTGGCCGTCGAGGGTCGGTCGATCCGCCAGGGCGGACTGAGCGGCAACAGGCTGGCCGGTCTGGACCCGGAAGCGATCATCGGAATGGGTTTGGCTGAGACCGACGAGGACGCCGAGGAGGCCGTCTTCATCGCGAATGCCAAGTGACAAAATGGCCGCAGACCGGAAATCGCCCGGCGATCAAGGGCGGTTTCCGGACCTGTAAGGAAATGGGGAGCCATCCCCAAATAGAGAAGCCACCCTAAATGGGTGGCTTCTCTTTTGAAAACAGGGGTCTTCTCGTGATATACGAGAGTCGGAATCGGTCCTAAAGAAGAAGAGACGGACTCCTCGGCCGGCAGGCCCAACGGGAAAGCGTCATCGGCATGTACCGCTTCGAGTGTTTGGAAATCCTCGCCTCCCGCCTCCGGGACGAGCTCTGCATCGTGGGGCTGGGGGGATTGGTGGACGAGTGGACCGAGTTGTACCCCGCGCACCAAAGCCTCCCTCTGAACGCCATGGGCTGCGTCGTGCCCCTGGCCCTGGGCGTCGCGGCGGGGCTTCCCGGGCGGCGGATCGTGGCCCTGGACGGCGAGGGAAGCCTGTTGATGAACATCGGGGTCCTGGCGACCCTCGGCAATGAGACCCCCCCCAACCTTCTGACCGTCGTCTTCGACAATCACTCCTTCGAGAGCTCGGGCGGGTTCGGCACGCACACGGCAGACGCGACGGACCTGGCCGCGATCGGAAGCGGCGCGGGGATCGGGCGGGCTTGCGCCGTCTCGGACGTGGACGGCTTCAGCACGGTCCTGGACGAATCTCTGGCCTTGAGCGATCAGACGCTCATCGTCGCGCGGGTCGAGAAAGGCACCCGACTGTCCCCCCAGCGCGAGACCGACGGAATGGAGGACAAATACAACTTCGTCCGGCACGTGGAGAAGCTCGAATCCACCCGAATCATCCCGGTCGTTCCCCGCAAGAGATACGACGTCGAGCTGCCTTGGGAAGCGAGAAACTGACCCGGCGGTTTCATCACCCCGCGAGGATCTCGGCCGCCTTCTGTCTGGCCTTCTCCCCCACGTCGATGCGCTCGAACTTCTCTTCCTTTCCGTGAGGCACGGTCGCGTCGAAGCCCATCTTCGTCGTGAGCAGGGAGCCGTCCCGCCGCTCGGCGGAGGGATCGATGGCGAACCCGGCCGCTTTCGGGATCGTGACCAGGTCCCGGTCGGCCTGAAACCGCGAGGACACCGCCCAAGCGACCATCCGGCCGTCCTCCGGGTCCACGTCTTCGTCCACGACCACCACCTGCTTGAGCACGGAAAACAGGCCGAAGCAGAGCGCCATCATGTCCCGGGCGTGGCCGGGCCGGCTCTTTCGGATCGAGACCACGGCGTGGGTGGAGCACGTGCCCGGCACGAGGTGGAGCGCCCGGACGGCGGAGTCCTGGGCGCGCAGGCGAAGCTCCATCGGAATCGTATAGGCCACGGCGAGGAGGGATTCCTCGTCCCGGCTCCAAGGCAACAAGGCGTGGTAGACGGGGTTCTCCCGGTGCGTGACCGCCGTCACCTCGATGACGTGGCTCCGGCTGTGCGTATAAACGCCGGAGCTCTCTCCCATGGGCCCTTCCGTCGCCCGATCGCCCGGCAGGACCCGGCCCTCGAGGACCATCTCGGCATGGGCGGGAACCGGGAGGTCCACGCTGACGCCGTCCGCGACCTCGACGGCCCCGCCCCGCAGCCCGCCCGCGGACTCCAGCCTATCCGCGCCGGGTCCAGACTGAAGAACGGAGCCGAGATACAACCCCGGCTCCGAGCCCAGAACGATCCCGACCGGAAAGGCCTCGCCGCGCTCCTCGGCATCCGCCAGATGGCGGCTCAGGGGCGGGCTGATGATCTGCGCGCACAACTGATTGGGCGTCTTCCGGATCTGGAGGCGGTAGATCCCCATATTGACCCGGCGGGTCTCCGGGTCGCGACAGATGAGGAGGCCGCAGGTGATATAGGGGCCGGAGTCCCGCTCGTGGTGGGTGAAAACGGGGATCAGGGACGACAGGTCGATGCCCCTTTTCCGGACGACCTGCTGAACGGGCGTGTTTCGGGCCTTGCGGGGCCTGATTCGCCGGCCGAGGCGATCCATAACGGTCCGCCGATAGTCTCCCTCCGTCCCGAGCGCAAGGTTCAGTCGGCGGCGCGTGCTGAGCAGGTTGCCGACGGCGGGGACGCGGTGTCCCCTCAGGTTCTCGAACCAGACCGCCGGCCCGCCCGAATCATCGAGGGAGCGCAGGACGGCCGAGGCCTCCAGGCGGGGGCGGACGGACCGTCCCACGCGAAGGAGGTCCCCCCGATTTTCCAGATCCTCCAGAAACGAGCGCAGGTCCCGGTAGGCCAATGTTCTCCCTCCTTAAGTATGCGGGTCGAAATAATGGGGTCTTATCTCTTAGCCGGATCCCTCACCAACCATTTGCAAAAGGGGTGGCGGAGAGCTGACATCCAAAAGCGGGTTTACCCATGTGCGAAAGCGGTGTAGCGCGAAGGCGCGGGTCGATTGACCCTTAGCCCCCGCCCAAAAGTGCGCGCGCCCATTACAGTCGGAACTCCGGCGGGCTCACCCCTCCCCCCCCGCCTGGATGATCCCCCACAACCGGAACGGGGTCAGGGGAACCTCATGAATTCGGATGCCGTGAGGTTCGAGCGCATTCTCGACCGCGGCGACGATCGCGGCCGGGGCCGCCATTGTTCCGCCCTCCCCCGCGCCCTTGACGCCCATCGGATTGAAGGGTGAGGGGCTTTCCATGTGGGAAAGGTCGAAATCCGGCACGTCCGTGGCCAAAGGCAGGAGGTAATCCAGGAAGGTGGACGCCTGGGGGGTTCCGTTCTCGTCAAACACAACCTCCTCGATCAGCGCCTCCCCGATCCCGTGAACCACCCCTCCCTGGATCTGCCCGTCGAGCAGCATGGGGTTGAGCACCCGGCCGCAATCGTGTGAGACATGGTGGCGCAGGACTCTCACAAACCCCGTACTCGCGTCCACCTCGACCACAACGACGTGACACGCGGCAGCGGTCGCCGGCAAGCTTGGGGTGTAGTATTCGGAGACTTCGAGCCCGGGGCTCCGCCCGCCCATCATGATCCCCGGCACGCCCGCCGCCTCCTTGGCCAGCTCGCCGAACGCGACCGACCGCTCGGGCGCCCCCCGGACAAAGACCTTTCCGTCCGCGAGGTCCAGGTCCTCCGCAGAGGCCTCGAGGCGGGACGCCGCGTACTCGAACATCTTCTTCTTGAGGGCCTCCCCGCCCAGAAGAACCGAGTTCGCTGCCAACACCGCCACCCGGCTGGCGAACGTCCCGATGCCGTAGGGAATCGCGCGGGTGTCCCCCGTCACGACGGTGATGTCGTCCGGCGTCACGTTGAGAACATCCGCCAGCACCTGGGCCAGGACGGTTTCCGTGCCCTGCCCTTGCGGGGCCGCGCCGGTGGCGAGGAAGATCCGCCCGGAAGGCTCCACGCGGATCACCGCCCCCTCGAAGGGGCCGAAGCCGGTCCCCTCGACGTTGCAGCCGATGCCGATGCCGACGAGCCGGCCACTGTCCGGATCCCCCTCTTCCCCCGGGCGGCGCGCCCCCCTTTTGAATTCCTCATACCCCGCGGCTTCCAGGGCCTGGTCCAGCAGCTTGGGATAGTCCCCGCTGTCGTACGTCATCATGCTTCCGTCCCGCGCGCGGAGTCCCACTTCGTAGGGCATGTCCTCGGGCTGAACATAGTTCCGCCGGCGGACCGCGGCGGGGTCCAGGCCTAGGGTGTGGGCGACGTGGTCGATCACCCGCTCCATGATGAAGGCGGCCTGGATGCGGCCGGCCCCGCGGACGGGGGCCACGGGGACCCGGTGGGTGTAAGCGACTTCCAACACCCCCGAAAAATTGCGAATCTTGTACGGGCCGGGAATGCACGTGAGAGAGAGCAACGGGACAACGATGCTCCAGGGCAGATAGGCCCCCAAGTCGCAGATACCGCGATCCCGCAAGGCCCGGATGCGGCCCTCATCGTCGAACCCGACCTCCAACTCATGGATCTGCTCGCGCTCTTGAACGGTCGTCTGGATATGTTCCAGGCGGTCCTCGATCCACTTGACGGTCCCGCCCAGCCGGATGGCCGCCCAGGAAATCACGGCGTCCTCGGGATAGGCATAGGCCTTCGGGCCGAATCCGCCCCCCACGTCCGGGGCGATGACGTCGATTGCGCTTTCCGGCCGGTCCAGCATGTAGGCCAGGTCTTTGCGCATCAGGTGAGGAGTCTGCGTCGAGGCGTAGAGGGTCAGGCGGTCGAACTTGGGATCGTACGCGGCCAGATGACCCCGGGTCTCCATGGCCCCGGACCCCCCGCGCTGCATCTTCAGACGGATCGTCTCCCGGCGCGGCGCCCCGGCCAGCGCTTTCTCCGCGTCTCCGATGTTGACTTCGAGGCGGGCCGCCAGGTTGTCGCCCAGGTCGTCATGAACCAGGGGCGCGCCTTCCTTCAAGGCGTCGGCGGGATGGGCCGTCGCCTCGAGGATCTCGTAGGACGCCCGAATGCCTTCGAGGGCGTCCTCGGCCCGCGCCCGGCTCTCCGCCAGAACAACGGCGACGGGCTCGCCCATGTACCGCGTCTTGCCCTTCGCCAAGGGGACGGTGTTATGCGGCCTGAGCGCGGGATGGGGAACGGGGACGGGGTATTCCTTCCACGCCGCCCCCAGGTCTTCGGCGGTGAACGCGGCCGCGGCCCCGGCCTTCAAGGCCCCCGAGACATCGACGGATTCGATCCGGGCATGGGCGTAGGGAGACCGGAGGAAGGCCGCGTTCAGGGCGCCGGAATCGGGCAGATCGTCTACGTACCGGCCGTTCCCGGTCAGCAGCCGCTTGTCCTCGATCCGCGGAACGCGCGCACCGAAGAAGCGGGGATTCAAAAGCGGGCCTGCGCTCATGAGGGACCTCTCATTTCGGATAGAGGAGGCCGGCCGCCTTCTCCCGGGCGTCTACGATCTAGTGATAGCCCGTGCACCGGCGGATGTTCCCCGACAATAGCTCATCCCGCGCCCAGGTCCGCGCCTCCGACAGCGCCGCCTCCCCCGCCCGATAAGCTCGACTCCGAAAGATTACGCACATCATAATCGAAATGCCGGGCGGATTCATACCGCTCTTCCGCCCGAAGAACTCCGGCTCGTCGTTGGCCTATAATGAAACCGGTTCGGATCGTCATCGGGGGACCCCGATCCGGCCGCGTCGGGATGCCCGGCCTGCACTTCGTGGCGACTCCGACGGCCTCCCGGGCCGAATGGGTCTCCGAGGGCGGGATCGGCGGAACACATTGTTTTCCGGAGGCGGAGGATTGAGCGAATACACGATCGTGGGGAAGGCCCTTCCGCGCATTGACGGCAGGCCCAAGGCGACCGGCGCGTCAAGCTACGCGGCCGATTTTTCGATGCCCGGCTGCCTCCACGGCCGAATTCTGCGCAGCCCCTATCCCCACGCCCGCATCCTGAACATCGACACCTCCAAGGCGGAGGCCGTCAAGGGGGTCAAGGTCCTCCTGACGGCCCGGGACCTGCCCGATGTCGATTACGGCATGTGGATCCTGGACCAGCGACTCTTTCAACCCGACAAGGTCCGATACATCGGAGATGAGGTGGGCGCCCTGGCGGCCGAAGACGAGGACGCCGCCCAGGAAGCCCTGGACCTGATCCGGGTGGAATACGAAGCGCTTCCCGCCGTCTTCGAATCCGAGGACGCCCTGAAGCCCGGGGCCCCTTTGGTCCACGAGGACTTCGCCCGACACAAGACCCATTTCGACGCGGTCGGGCGCGAGGGAAACCAGGTCTGCAAGGTCCGCTTCGGCTACGGCGACGTCGAGGCGGGGCTTTCCGAGGCGGATGAGGTCATCGAGAACCGGTTCACCACCCACGCCCACCACCCGACCTACCTGGAGCCGCACGCGGCCCTGGCGAGCTGCGACGCGGCGGGGATCCTGACGGTTTGGACGACCACCCAGGGGGTCTCCAAGGTCCAGGAATGGATCGCCATGCTCCTCGACCTTCCAATGACCCGCGTGCGCGTCATCGGGACCGCGGTCGGCGGGGGATTCGGGGGGAAGAAGCCCCGCGCCGACCTCTATGCCGCCGCGCTCGCCTTCAAGGCGCGCAGGCCCGTCCGGATCGTCCTCGGCCGCGAGGAGGACCTGGCGGTGACGTACAAGCGCCATCCTTCCGTCATCGATATCCAATCGGGTGTAAAGCGCGACGGCGCCCTCACCGCCTGGGATTTTCGGATCGTCCTGAACACGGGCGCATACGCCGATCACGGTCCCTCGGTCCTGTCGTTCGGCGCGTTTCACGCCCGGGGGCCCTACAGGACGCCGCACGTGAACATCGAGGGACGGCTGGTGTACACCAACCGGAACGTCAGCGGCGCTTTCCGGGGGTACGGCAATCCCCAGGTCGCCTTCGCCGTCGAATCCCAGATGGACATCATCGCCCGGACCCTCGGAATCGATCCGGTGGAGCTTCGCCGCAACAACGGCGTCGGGCCGGGCGACGCCATGGTGAACGGGCAGCGGTATCCCGAGGTCTGGTTCCGGGACACCCTGGATCGGGCCGTCGAGGCGTTCGGGTGGGAAAAACCCAAAGCACCGCCGGCCGACGGGCGCAGGCGGGGGATCGGAATCGCCGCCGGCTCCCACCCATCGGGGGGATGGAGCTCCTCCGCGACGGTCAAGTGGATGGCCGACGGGACCCTCCAGGTCGTGACCGGGACGATAGAGATCGGCGCGGGAGAATACACCGTCGCCGCCCAGGTCGCGGCCGAGGCCGCCGGCGTCCCCTACGAGAAGGTGCGCGTCGTCGCGGCCGATACGGACATCACCCCCTACGAGCAGTTCACCGGCGCAAGCCGATCGACCTTCACCATGGGCCAGGCGGTCCGACTGGCGGCGCTGGACGCCCGCGAGGAGCTGCTCCGACGCGCGGCCGAGCTCCTCGAAGCCCCGGTGGAAGACCTGGACACCGGCCGGGAGCGGGTCTTCATCGCCTCCGCCCCCGACCGGGGCGCGACCTTCGCCGAAGTGGCCAAGGCGGCCAATCTCCACCAGGACGGCCCGATTTTGGGGAAGGCCTCGTGCTCCCCGGCCGCGCCGCCCGCCGTCCGGGAATACTGGGAAGGGGCGCCCATGCACGAGTTCCCCGCCCACGGCTATGCCGCCCACATCGCCGAGGTCGAGGTGGACGAAGAGACGGGGACGGTCGAGCTCATCCGGCTCATCTGTGCGCACGACGTCGGCCAGGCCGTCAACCGCGGGGGCTTGGAGGGTCAAATCGAGGGAGGGGCCGCACAGGGGATCGGCTTCGCCCTCGTCGAGGAGATGCGTTACGAGGGGGGCGTCCTCGCCAACGGGACACTCGTCGACTACAAGATCCCCAACATCCTGGACGTTCCGCCCATCGAGTATCGCTTTATCGAGAAGGCCGATCCCCACGGGCCCTACGGCGCGAAAGGGGCGGGCGAGTCCGTCCTCGTCCCCACGGCCCCGGCTATCGCAAACGCCGTGTATGACGCCGTGGGCGCACGGATCAAAGACCTTCCCCTCACGCCCGACAAGGTGCTGCGGGCCCTCCAGAAGATTTGAAAGGGCTGATAAGGCCGGCCATGAGCCGCTTACGGGGCGACCCGGACCGTTCAACCCCGCCATTGGGAGACGTCGCGTGATCATCCAGGGAAAACACAAATTCAAAGCCGGCCGCCAGGCCGTGTGGGACCAGCTCATGGACGCCGACGCCCTGGCGGCCGCGATACCGGGCTGCCGGGGATTGACGGAGACGGGGCCGGGCGCGTTCGAAGCCGAGCTCAACATCGGCGTGGCCCCGGTGAAAGGCGAGTTCTCCGGGTCGGTGAAGCTAGAGGACGTGAACCCGCCCGACGACTACCGGATGGCCATCGAGGGAAGCGGGGCGCCGGGTTTCCTGAGGGGAACGGCGCACATCCGCCTGGAAGCCGACGGCGACGACACACGCCTCGAGGTCGACGGGGAGGTTCAGATAGGCGGCGTCATCGCCGGCGTCGGACAGCGGATGCTCGGCGGCATCGCCAAGCTCCTGATGGGCCAGTTCTTCAAGGCTCTTGAAGGCCAACTGGCCGGGCGGAGCTGAGCGGCGCCCGCTATCCAGCGCCGACCCCCGGTCACCCTTGCATCCAAACGGTTGGTGAGAAATCCGGTCTATCCACCGACAGACGCCGGGACATCCGCGCGGAAGTGGGGCATCACTTCTTTCGCGAACACCTCGATGTTCTTCATCGTGAGGTCTTGGCGAAGACTTCCGAAATGGAGGAGCACGACCAGCAGGCCGATGCTGGCCTCTTTTTGAAATTCGCTGAGCCGCTCCCGGACGGTCGCGGCGCTGCCGACGAGGATCATGCCCTTGTCGTTCATGTCGCAAGGGTCATGCCGCTTGTCCCCAACCGATTTGTCCCCCATCACCCGGGACATGGATTGATCGGAGAGGTAGCCCGGCGGGAAAAATTGCTGGAAGGGCCGCTTCAGGAGCTTGTTGAACAGGAAATCGATGTGTGGCCCGGCCTCCTCCCAGGCTTTCTCGTCGGTCTCGGCCACGTAGAGGGGGACCGCCCATCCCAACTGCTCGGGCGGGGCTTCGTAGCCGAAGTTTCGGGCCTGGTTCTTGTATTCGCCCAGGATCCGCTTCACTGTCGTGAAAGGGCTGAAGACCTGCATGTAGGGATACTTCCGCTTGGCGGCGAATTCAATCGTATCCAGGCTTCCCTGCGAGGGCATCCACACAGGAGGGTGGGACTTCTGATAGGGACGCGGCCAAGGATTCACATACCGGAAGTTGTAATGTTCGCCTTCGAAGGAAAACGGTCCCGGCTCGGTCCACGCCCGGATGATCAGGTCGTAGGATTCCAGGAACCGGTCCCGCGACGTCGTGGGGTCCATGCTGAAGGCCGTGTACTCGTCCCCCACCCCGCGAACAAACCCCGAGATGATCCGTCCCTTGGTGATCACATCCAGCATGGCCACCTCCTCCGCCACCCGCAGGGGATGGTCCCGGAAGCAGATGGCGTTGCCCAGGATGGCGATCTTCGCGCGCTTTGTCCGGCGCGCCAACGCCGCGGCCATGAGGTTGGGCGACGGCATCAGGCCGTAACAGGTCTGGTGGTGATCGTTCACGCAAACGCCGTCGAACCCCAATTGATCGGCCCGCTCGAACACATCCAGGTATTCGTTGTAGAGGGTGTGGCCCTTTTCGGGGTCATAGAGCTGGTTCGGTATCGTGGCCCAGGAGGTCCCGTACCGTTCCATGTAATCCTCCGGCATGTACGGGTAGGGCATCAGGTGAAAGAAATAGAATTGCATCGAATTCCCCCCGTGATCGGAACGACCGGACCCAAGCCGGGGTCCGCGCCGGGACGCGGACGAAAAGCGCAAAACAGTTTACCAAAACCGTGATTGACTACGGTATTGTCCAAGTCTCTTCGGGAGAGAGTGGATGAGACGGGAAAGAACCTCAGGAGGGAGTATACGTCAGGCTCCCCCTCGGAGCCTGACGTTGTAGGGGCACCCCCTTCGGCTACGGGCCGGTTGGCTCTTCGCTCAGGGCAGGCCTTGCGGGCGGTCGCGGGAATGGCCATGCCCCTCCCCTACAATGGGCGCCCTTTTCCTTGGGCGCCGCGCAGACACTCGGCGTCGCCCAAAATGCGGCCTTCCCTTGCCGCGGCGCCCAAGCCTTTACCCCCCCACGAAACCGGCGTAAGTCCAAAACCCATTACGCCGGAGCGGTTGACATACACACGAAGTATGTGTACATTGACACTGGCCGAAAGGAGGTTTCATCGAAATGCGTCGTCGGGTGAACATCACGCTCCCGGAAGAGACGATCCGGATGCTCGACGGGGTGGCCGGCAAGGGCGAACGGAGCCGCCTGATAGATGAGGCGGTGCGGCACTTCGTGAAGGCGCGCCGCCGGGAAATCCTCCGGACGCGGCTCAAGGAAGGGTCTCGGAAACGGGCTGAGCGGGACCTGCACTTGGCCGAGGACTGGTTCCTCCTGGAAGAAGAATCATGGCGGCCCGGCGCAAAATAGCCTTCCCGAAACGTGGCCAGGTGTATCTGGTGAGCTTTGACCCGACCGTGGGCAAAGAGATCAGAAAGACTCGCCCCGCCGTCATTCTCCAAAACGATACGGCCAACCGCTGGAGCCTGATCACGATTGTCGCCGCCGTGACCTCGCAGTTCGAGGAGCCGTTGTATCCAACCGAAGTGCGGGTCAAGGCATCCGAAGGCGGCTTGAGCGCCGATTCCGTGGTGCTTTTGAACCAGATCCGGTCAATCGACAAACGGCGCCTCGTGAGACGCCTCGGGGTGTTGAAGCAGGATACAATGGTCCAGGTTGACCGGGCGGTCATGGTCAGTTTGGGTTTGGTGAATATCGCAGAGTGACGGATCCCGAAGCGGGCGGTTTTCCCCTCAGACGTCCCCGTTCGCGCCCACCCAGCCGCGTTGGGAGATGTCCAGGACCACGTCGTCGGGGGCGGTGTACTTGAACTCGTAAAAGACGGTGTCCGCGCCCCGGCCCTCGTACCGATACGCCGCCAGCTCCGAGCCGTCCGCCTCCAACGCCCCGGCGGCTTTTTCCATGTCCTCCACGATGAACCCGAAGTGGTGGATGCCGGTGTAGTTTTCGCTGTCCCAGGACCGGTTGGAGTTGGGGATCTTGAACTTGAGAATGGCCAGGCAAACAACGCCGTCCGTCAGGTAGTAACCGTGGGCCAGGTCGTTCTCGATCCTGCCGGCAACCTCCATCTCGAAATGCTTCTTGTAGAACTCGCTCGTATTCTCAGGGTCCTTCGTCGCCACGGCGATGTGTCTCAGCTTGGCCATGCCTTAACGCTCCTTTTTTCGAAACTTGCCCTTCTCCCCCCCGTGAATTCACCGGCGATTATACCCGAAGTCCGCACGGCCTTCCGGAAAGCGGGTGCCTTCACAGCGAAATCCATTCGGGTGTAGAATTTCCTTTGCTTCTTGGACGGCTTCTCAGCGGTCTTCCCAAACCCGAGCGGCCACGGATGCCCACGCTGCTGATCGACGGTTACAACCTCATCCCCGCCATCCCCTCCCTGGGCCGGTTGATCCGCCGTGACCTGGAACAGGCCCGGGACGCGCTGTTGGATCTTCTCCACGCCTATCGCGCAAACGCCCCGTCCCGTCCGTCCGTCATCGTTGTTTTCGACGGCAAGGCCCACATCGAAAACCCCCATCCGTCCCGGAAGGCGGGAATCCAGGTCCGCTTCTCCAGCGGGGAGACGGCGGACGACCTGATCCTGAGACTCTTGGGGGGTGAGCACAGAGGGGCCATCCTCGTCACGTCGGACCGGGCCCTCCGGGACGCCGCCCGGGCCGATGCCGGGGAGTTGATCCGTTCCGGCGAGTTTTCCGGCATGCTCCTCGCCCGTCTGGACCCGGAGGACGGCGGCCGCGAAGACGGTGAGACCCTGCCGGTCCTCACCACCCGGAAGAAGGGAAATCCGAAGCGGCGCCCGAAGAGGGAGCGCCGAAGGTCGGGAAAGCTTCGCGGGTTGTGACTCCCGGACGGCGATTCGACCGTCCCGAAGCCGAACCCGCGCCCGGCGACAAAAACCTTCCGGAAAAGGAGACGTTCATGCGGTGGCCGGTTGTTGCCGCGGTCTTCCTCATGCTGTCGAGCGGTCCGGCGCTTGCGGACGATGTCTCGAACCAAATTGACGAAGCCAAAAGGCTTTATGAAAACGGAAGGCTGGCCGATTCGATCCGGGAGCTCGAAACGGCCATCAGCGGGATTCAGCGCAGGCTCTCGGCTCGGCTCGAAGATGCCCCCGGCCCCGGCCGGTTGGACGGCCGGCGGGGTCAAGACACGGGATCCGGCCATCGCCGGTGGAGGCCGGATGATCACCCGTGAATACATCCAGTCGAACGGCGGGGGAAAGATTCGGGCGCAGAGCGATTGAGCCGTTGGAAGGAAAGAGGACGCCGGGACGAGATCAGCGTCATCCTGGCCGGAGGCCGGCTCATGCCCCAGGCGAAGGTCTGGAACGTGGACGGCCCGGAGGTGTTGACCCGTTTCATGAAAACCTGAAACTTTGACCAGGCCAAGAAGATAGCCGGCTTGCAAGCCCCCCCCCCCGGTTCCTCTCCGCGTTTACAAGCCCCGCACTCGACGCCTTTCGGGTTATCTGCGGCCTTGCAAACATTTGCCGACGGCGAGGTGTAAGCGGGCGGCTCATCAACTCATAGAACTGCAACGCTCCGGGACGACCTTGTAAATGACCCGCACCTCGCCGGGTTTCAGCCAGGGATACTCGTCTTTGCCCAGGTACTTCTTCGACAACCTGTGGATGTGATCGACGCCGCCCTCTTCGGTGACTTCCACAACGCGGCCGCGGACCTCCAGATACCGGTAGGCGTTATCGGGGTCCTGGATGGAGAGGGCCACGCGGCCATCCCGGCGCATGTTCAGGTCTTTCTTTCTTCCTTTGGAAGAGTTCAGGAGGATGTGCGCGCCGTCGTACTCCAGCCAAACGGGCGTGTTCTGGGGGGAGCCGTCCGGGTTCAGGGTGGCGAGATGGGCGAAGATTTTCTTTTCGAGCAGGTCCTTGAATTCCTCGGGCACGACTTGGGACATGGGCGCTTTCCTTTTTGACCGGTGCTTTCCAATGGATCGAATCAGGCAACTTTGTAAAGCTGTCGCTGGGACACCACACTAGCAGGTTGCGGAAAAACTCCGATGGGTTGGTGTTTTGGCCAAGATTCGGACCTTGCGCGCTGTCATTCCGAACGAGGTGAGGAATCGGCTCAAGCTCGAAACACGTTGTTTTTGAATCAGTCGTATGAATGAGGCTGACTCCGGTGGAGATTCATCGCCGCCCTCGGAATGACAGATTGGGGCATTTCAGACCCCTCAGAATCGTTTTTTCGCAACCTGCTAGATTGTCCTATCAGCTATCTAAGTCAGGACCCTATCCTCTAGCACGGGAAATTCAGCCCGGGTCTTCGCGACGAGGGACAGGTCCACCTCGGCGGTCAGGACGCCCTCCCGGTCGTCGAGTGACGCGACCGTATCCCCCCACGGGTCCACGACCATGCTGTTCCCTACGTACCGCACGCCCCCTTGCTCCCCGCTGCTGTTGCACGAGACGAGAAAACACAGGTTTTCGACGGCCCGGGCGCGGTTGAATAATTTCCAGTGCTCAAGCCTCGGATAGGGCCACCCGGACGTGATGAGGAAGCATTCCGCCCCGCCGTCCAGCAACGCGCGGAAGAGCTCCGGAAAGCGGAGGTCGTAGCACGTGGCCAGGCCGAACTTTCCCAGGGGCGTCTCGACGACGGCCGGGGTTTCCCCCGAGACCATCATCTCCCGCTCCTTCGACTGATACCCGAAGAGGTGGATCTTCCGGTACGTTTTCAGGATCTCGCCTTCGGGCGACAGAAAGACCGCCGCGTTGTGGAGACCCTCTTCCGAGCGCTCGACCCAGCTGCCCGCGAAAAAGCGGCACCCCTTCTCCCGGGCGATCTCTTTCATGGCCGCGAGGGTGGGGTCGCCCCCCCCTCCCCCCAGCGGTTCGGCGTCGGCCTCCATGCGCTCATACGCGAAGGCCCCGGACGTCCAAAGCTCCGGCAGGAGGATGAGGTCGACTTCCCCAAGTCGGCCAATCAACCCCCGGGCGCGGTCGATCTGCTCCTCTTTCGTTCGATCCCCGGCAGCGAGTTGAATCGAGGCGATCTTCATTTCCGGCATTTCCTAAACATGAATTATAACATTAATAACAAGCCTATAACATATTGTACTTACGAAACATCAGCCGCTTTCAAAAAACCCCCTATCTCATACGCCTCCTTGTCCGGATGGAGAAGGAGGAACCGCTCCCGGAACTTCTCGGACTGGCTGACGAGGATGTCCACGTGCGCGAGGCAGCAGAGGTGGAGCATCTCGTCGTCGTCGCTCCGTTTCCGGTCCTCGAACCGCATCTTATAAAGGTACTGCTTCAGGAGCGGGATTTTCACGAACGCGGCGACGGCCGGGCACCGGTTGACCTTCGTATCCACCCGCCGGGCGATCTCGCCGGGCTTCTCGGCCCTGATCACGTCCCCCACCAGCCTCCGGATGTGCTCCCGCCGATCTTCCTTTTCAAAGCGAACGAGCAGCGCCGGGAAATTCTCAATCCCCTCGCCGTCGAACGCCGACTCCTTGAACAGATGGTGCAGGACGCGGCCGAACGCCTCCCCCCGGCTCATCCGCTCGCGGAGGTCGAGCTCTCCCGAGACCTCGTACTTGCCTTCGGAAAGGTCGGCCACCAGCCGCCGCACCTGATCGGCGTCCTTGTCCTCGTAGTGCCACCAGTACCGGGCGATCATCTCCAGCAGGGCCTGGATCTCGTCGCGGACGATCCAACCGAAGTGCTTCAGGACGCGGTCCCCCACGACTTGCCGGACCAGCTTGAACAGCGCCGCCCCCTCCTCCGCGTCGCCGAAGCGGAACGCGCCCGCAAGGTCGACCAGGGCGTTGTCGTCGATGGTCACCTCGATGTCGTCGTGCTCCCGGCTGTTTTTGTCGATGGCCGTGCCCGCGGGATCGATCCCCGCTTCCCGAAGATGGTGATAAACCGATGCGTCCAGGTACACGATGGGCATGGAGAAAACCTCGTCTCAGGCGTGAATCTCAATGGTCACGTGTTCGTCGACCCGGGCGTCCAGCAATTCGGCGGCGTTGCCCGAGGGGACGAACACCTCCAGAAGACCCCAGGAATTGAACAAGGCGCCACTCTTTTCCTCAGCGTCCTCGCGCGCGGCCCCCGCCTCCTCATAATACCGGACCCACCCGGCCACCGCCCGGTTTTTCAAAATGACCCGCGCGCCGACACCGAAGCCGGCGGTCCAGGCCTTATCGAACAGGGCGCGGCCCACGTTCGTGATGAGGTTGCCGAACCGGTCGATGTGAACGATGACCCCGTGAATCCGCGTTCGGTTTTCCTCCTCCTCCACCTCGATCAGGGGAACGGGAAACGGGAGCCGGACCGCGTCCGGGACCTCCGGGCCGGCGTCGGCCGGGGCCGCGCCCGAGGCCAGGCGCGCCGCCGCGGGAACGAAGACGTCCCGGCCGTGAAACGTCGCCGACGGCTCTTCCAGGAACCAGCCGCGGTTGGCCAGCTCGCGGACCCTCGCCCCTTCCCGGTCCAGGGCAAAAGTCAAAAGCCCGTTGTCCGGCCCGAGGAAGAGGTTGTCTTTCGCGTCCTGAACGAGGATGGCCCGGCGATCGCTTCCGACCCCGGGGTCCACGACGGCCACGTGTATCGTCCCGTCGGGAAAATACGGACAGGCCGCGCCCAGGATCAGCCCGCCCGCCCGGATGTCCTGCGGGGGAACGTCATGCGTGATGTCGATCAGGGTGATTTCGGGAAAGATCCCCAGCGCAACCCCTTTCATCGCCCCCACGAACCCGTCGGCCAGACCGAAGTCCGTGGTCAAGGTCACGACGGGAGGGCTCATACCGCAACGGGGCGCCTCAAGGCCGTCCCCACAACGTGCTTTTCGTCCACCCGCTCGACGCGAACCCGGACCAAGGTGTTCATCCAGGCCGCCGGTCCCGCCGTCAGGACTTTGATGTAGTTCTCCGACAGACCCTGAAGGAGACCGGTCTCCTTATGGCGGCTGTGCTCGAGCAGGACCTCGACCTCTTTCCCCAGGTGGTCTTCGAAGAACGCCCGGCGCTTCTTCAACCCCAGCGCGCGCAGGCGCGAGACCCGCTCCTTTCGGGCCTCGGCCGATACGCACGTTTCCATCCCCGTCGCGCGCGTGCTCCTGCGGGGCGAGTAAGGGAAGACGTGAAGGTACGTAATGGGCGCCTTCTCAATCAGGGCGTACGTGCGCCGGAAGGCGTCTTCGGTCTCGGTGGGAAACCCGGCGATCACGTCCGCGCCGATCCCGGCGGACGGAAAGGCCCGCTTGAGCGCCCGGAGCCGCTCGACGTAATGGGCCGCCTCGTAAGGCCGGCGCATGGCCTTCAAAACAGCGTCGTCCCCGCTCTGAAGGGGAATATGAAAATGCGGGCAGACGCATCGGGTCTCGGCGCACGCCTCGATCAGGGCGTCCGGGATCTCCCAGGGATTGAGAGAGCTGATCCGCAGCCGGTCCAGCCCGGGGATCTCCCCCAGCCGCCGGACGAGGTGAGCCAGATCGGTCGCGGGCGCCAGGTCCCAGCCATAGCTGCCCAGGTCCACGCCGGTCAGGACCACCTCCCGGAACCCGTTCGCGATCAGGTCCCGCACCTGCCGGACCGCGCCGTCCGAGGGCAGGCTCCGGCTCGGTCCCCGGGCCAGCGTGATGGCGCAAAACGAGCAGCGAAATCCGCAGCCGTCCTGAACCTTGCTAAATGCGCGGGTGTGATCCGGGAAGTTCCGGATCGTGACCTCGTCGAACTTTTCAACGCGGTCCATCTCCGCGATCTCGACGACCGGGTCGCCCGGAGCGCGTTTCCGAAGGCCGTTGCTTTCCAGGAAAACCTTCAATTGGTCGGCCAACCGAAGCTTCTCTCGGTTTCCGAGGACCAGGTCCACCCCCTGGAGACGGGACGCCTCGTCGGGGTTGGCCTGGGGATAGCACCCCGCCAGGACCACAACCGCCTCCCGGTTCGCGCGGACGGCGCGGCGGGCGAGCTGGCGGGAGCGATGGTCGCTCTTCCCGGTGACGGTGCACGTGTTGATCACATAAACGTCGGCGACGCCCTCGAAGGGGACGACCTGATAACCCGCCCGAACAAGACCTTCAGTCATGGCCGCGGTTTCGGACTGGTTCATCCTGCAACCCAGGGTGTCCAGCGCAACGCGAAGTCCGTTTGGATCGTTCGACATTTTGAACCCTTGCGCCGTCCTGTCCCCGCTCGGGCGGGGGGGGAGGGGTGGGGGGAACCGTAACCCGCTCCGTTATTCCTTCGATTTCGCGACCCGGGCCGCATACGCCGCCCAGGTGCATTCGACGAATTCGCTGAACTCGATCCCGTGGGTCAGCCCACCCTCGAGATGGTCCGCCTCAATGGGCCTCGGGTCTCCCGCCAACCCGGCCGTAAGCTGCAATTTGGCCGTGTCTTCCAGGGCGATCAGGACCGTGACGGACTCCTCGATGGAGCCGCCGACGCAGACCACCCCGTGACCGGCCAACAGAAGGGCGGGCGTCCCGCCCAGGGCCTCGGCCACTTCCTGACCCAGCGCCGGGCCGTCGATCTGCCCCGGGTTGCCCAGAACGCGGACCTTGGGCGCGAAGATCGTCCCCCGGTGTCCTATCGGCAGGATGTCCGTCCCCGACACGCTGAAGGCGACGCTGGTGTGCGGATGGGCGTGGGCCACGGACCGGACGTCCGGCCGGGCCTTATAGATCTCGGTGTGGATGAACCGCTCGCCCGGCGGCTTCAATTGGCCCTCGACCACTTCGCCGCTTCCGTCCATGATCGTGAGGTGTTCCGGCGCGAGGTCGTCGAAGGTCTTCCCCAGGTGGTGAATGTGGCCGATGATCAGGTAGCGGTCCGGTTCGTCCAGCCGGACGCTGACGTGTCCCAGGTTCAGCTCGAACGCGCCATAGGCCGAGAGAATCTGGTGGGCGAGAAGCAGCTTGTCTCTCAACTCAGGACTTGCGGTCATCACTTTCGCCTCTTTAAGAGTTTATGTAAAAGTAACATTATAACACATTGATATTATTGTATCATATTGCCTTAACAACTGTTTCCTCCGATGAAACCCCGGCCTGGGTCAGGGCGCCCGCCCCCCGGTCGCGGCCCTCGATCTCATGAATTGCCTGAACGATTTCATCCCGGACCTCCCGGTCCTCCTCCGAGGCCAACCGTCTCCTCAAAAGGTTTTCGGCTTCCGCCCCGCCAAGATTCCCCAGCGCCCAGGCGGCGTGTCCGCGAACGATGGGCTCCGGGTGGTCCAAGGCCCCGCCGAGGGGCTTTACCGCCCTCCCCTCTCCCGCCCCCGAGTTGCCCAGGGCGACAGCGGCGTTCCTGACGATTCCAGCCCACCGGACGCGCCGGAGGGGTGAGCCCTCGAAGCGGCGGCCGAAGGTCTCCTCGTCCATCTCCAGGAGCTCGACGAGCGAAGGGGCGTCCAGGCCCTCCCGCGGCCGGAAATCCCGGTTGGCCGAAACGGGGACGTCCCCATTATAGGGACAAACGCTCTGGCAGTCGTCGCACCCGAAGACCCAATTTCCCATCAACGGCCGCATCTCGCGCGGAATCCACCCCCGAAGCTCGATGTTCAGATAAGAGATGCACCGCCTGGCGTCCATGACGTAAGGCCGGACGAGGGCGCCCGTCGGACAGGCCCGGATGCACCGGTCGCACGTTCCACAGAGGTCGCCTTGAGGCTCTCCGGCGGGCAGGGCCACGTCGAGGAGCATCACGCCGAGGAAAAACCATGAGCCGAGGCCGGGATTGAGAAGGAGGGGGTTTTTCCCGATCCAGCCCAACCCGGCGCGCGCGGCCCACTCCCGCTCAAGAACGGGTCCGGTGTCCACGTAGCACTTCACCGCCCGCCCCAGGCGCGATTCCCCGACGGTCCGCGCCAGCTTCAAAAGCCGCTTCCGGACCCCCTTGTGATAATCGCGCCCCCACGCGTACCGGGAAATCGCCCCGATCAGGCCCCTGCCCTCTCCCGCACCGGCACCCTCCCCCCCCGCCCCCGCCGGCGAGATTCCGGTGTGGTAGTTCATGGCGACCGTCACGACCGATTCGACTTCCGGCCAGACCTTCCGGGGGTCTTTTCGGGAATCCCGGTTCCGGTGGAGATAAGACATCCTCCCGCCGAAACCGCGGTCCAGCCAGCCGTCGAGATAGTCCCCCCGGGCCAGGGACGCCGCCCGCGCAATCGCCAGGGCGTCGAATCCGAGCGCCCTGGACTCCCGGTGCAGGATCTCTACAAGCCGGCCGGCCTGCCCGGGCGTCAATCGGGACATCCGCGCTACTCCCGGGAAACGTTCGAGAAGATTTTCCGAAAATCCGCGACCTGGGCGAACAGGCCCCCGATAGAGGCAAGCAGGCTGAGGCGATTATTCCGCAAATCCGCGTCCTCCGCCATGACCAGAACGTCGTCGAAGAACTTGTCCACCGCCGGGCGCAAGGAGGCGATCTCCCGAAGGGCGTCGGAGAACTCCTGATTCTCGATTCGGGACCTGATCCTTTCGCCCCGCTCCTGAAAGGCCATATTGAGGGCCTTTTCGGCCTCATCCTGGAAGAGGTCTTCCCGGACTTCCCCCAGGTTCTCTTCGGGAATGATGTTCATGACCCGTTTGAACGTCGTCGTCAGCGGCTCGAAATCCTCCTCCTCAGCAATCGCCGACAGGGCCTTCAGACGCAATTTGGCATCCAGGACATCACAAGATCCGGTCCGGGCATCGAGAACCGCGCGGACGAGATCGACGCGGAACCCATCGGCGAGCAGGAGGTTTTCGAGTCTGGACATCAGAAAATCCCGGGAATCGGTCGCCAGGGTCTCGGGGTCAGGATTTTTCAGCCGCTCCGCCAGGAGTTTCGCGGCCTCGCGAATCAACGCGTGAAGGTCGAGTCTGTAACCGTGCGCGAGGATGGTCCCCAGCACCCCCCTCGCCGCCCGCCTCAGGCCGAAGGGGTCCGCCGAGCCGGAGGGGAGCTTCCCGAGCCCTACGTACCCGACAATGGTGTCGAGCTTGTCGGCAATCGCCACGAAGGCCGCCGGTCCGGCCGAGGCGAACCCCTCCTCCGCGCCTCTCGGGCGGTAGTGCTCGTCGATGGCCCGGCAGACGGCCTCCTCTTCCCCGGAGAGCCGGGCGTACTCCCTGCCCATGATTCCCTGGAGCTCCGGAAATTCGTAGATCATCCGGGTTTCAAGGTCGGCCTTGCAGAGCCACGCGGCCCGGGTCGTCCGCTGAGCCTCGTCCGGCGCGAGCCTTCCGGCCAGCCATCGGGCCAATTCGACAACCCTCTCAACCTTCTCGAAGGAGGTGCCGATATCCTTTTGAAATATAACGCCTTTTAGTAATTCAACATAATCCTCAAGCGGGCGCTTGACGTCCTCCCGGTAGAAGTAGGCGGCGTCCGACAATCGGGCGCGCAGGACGCACTCATACCCCTTCCGGATAACGTCCGGGTTTCCCGCGCGCGTGTTGCTGACGGCGACAAAATTCGGCAGAAGCGCCCCCCCCCCTTCCCCCTTTCCGTTGATGACGGAAAAGTACCGCTGGTGATGCTTCATCGTCGTGATCAGGACTTCCCGGGGCAGGTCCAGATACTCGGATTCGATGGCGCCCAGGATGGGCGTCGGGTATTCCACCAAGCCGGCGACTTCTTCCAGCAGGTCGTCGTCGGGGAGGATCGCCCCGCCGGCTTCCCGTGCGGCGGCTTCGGCCAACTGCCGCGTGAGGGCCGTCCGCTCTTCCGGATCGACGATCACGAACCGCTCCCGGGCCTCTTCGATATATGCCTCCAGGCCTTCGACGCCGAACTCCCCGGGCGCCATGAACCTGTGGCCCCGGGACCGATCCCCGCTCGCGACGCCGCCCAGCTCAAACGGGATCACCCGTCCGCCCAGGATTGCGACGATCCAGTGAATGGGCCGCGCGAACCTGAGATCGCCGTCCCCCCACCGCATGGATTTCCGGAACCCGAGCGCCTGAATCAGCGCGGGCAATCGCTCGGGAAGGACTTCCGCCGCCGGGCGGCCTTCCTCTTTCCTGACGGCGGAGACGTACTCCCCCTTCCCGGTCTCGACGATCTCGAGCGACTCGACGGCGACGCCCTGGCCCTTGGCGAATCCCAAGGCGGCCTTGGAGGGATTGCCCGACTCGTCATACGCCACGCTCTTCGCCGGGCCCATGACGCGCTCCTCGAGGGATTCCTGCGATTCGGCCACGTCCGAGACCGCGAGGACCAGCCGCCGAGGCGTGCCGAGCGCGCGGGCCTCCCCGTGGGCGATCCGGGCTTCCGCCAGGGTTTTCTCCGCCAGACGGCAAAGGTCCTCGAAGGCCCGCCCAAGAAACCCCGAGGGGATCTCCTCCGTACCGATTTCGAGGAATAAATCGTCAGCGGGCATCCGTTGGGCGTCCGGTTCGGTTACGGGTTTTACGGGGGTGGATTTCAGACAGCGGCGGGCCATCGCGCGGTCTCAGGCGTTTTCAACGACCTCATCCATCCGACGCAACGGGCGCGGCGGCCTTCGCCCCCGTGAGCAGCGGGAACCCCATTTTCTCCCGCGCCTCTATATAGGCTTCGGCGCAACGCCGGGCGATCTTGCGAATGCGGCCGATGTAGGCCGTCCGCTCGGAGACGCTGATGGCCCCCCGGGCGTCCAGGACGTTGAAGAGGTGCGAGCACTTGAGGCAATGGTCATAGGCCGGCAGGACGATTTCGCCCGCCTCGAGGAGCCGCAGGGCCTCGGCCTCGTGGAGGTTGAACAACTCCAGGTGCGTCTTCACGTCGGCGGACTCGAAGTTGTAGGCCGAGAACTCGACCTCGCTCCAGTGATGGATGTCGCCGTACCGGATGCCCGCGGTCCAGACCAGGTCGTAGACATTCTCCACGCCCTGAAGGTACATGGCGATGCGCTCCAGGCCGTACGTCAGCTCGACCGAGACGGGCTTGAGGTCAACGCCCCCGGCCTGCTGGAAATACGTGAATTGGGTGATCTCCATCCCGTCCAGCCAGACCTCCCAACCGAGCCCCCAGGCCCCCAGTGTGGGCGACTCCCAATCGTCCTCGACGAAGCGGATGTCGTGGGCGAGCGGATCGATCCCCAGGGCGACGAGGCTGTCCAGATAGGTCTGCTGAGCCTCCAGGGGGGAGGGTTTCAGGATCACCTGGTATTGGTAATAGTGCTGGAGTCGGTTGGGGTTTTCGCCGTACCGGCCGTCGGTGGGCCGCCGGGAGGGCTCCACATAGGCCGTCTTCCAGGGCTCCGGACCCAGGACGCGCAGGAACGTGGCCGGGTTCATCGTCCCCGCGCCGACCTCGATGTCGTAGGGCTGTTGGATCACGCATCCCCGGTCGGCCCAATACCGCTCGAGCCGAAGGATGACCTCCTGGAACGTGTAGGCTTTGTCCACTTTCAGAAATCCACGGCGTGGTCTTTCAGGTCTTCGAAGGGGCCTTCCCGCGCTTTTTCGGTCTAGGCGTCGGTTTCTTCCGGGACCGGCGGGCGCCCTTGACGGATTTCCCCGCGTTCTTCGCGAGCTTGTACTCGAAGCTGTCCACCAGGGCCTCCCAGGAGGCCTCGATGATGTTCGGCGAGACCCCCACCGTGGCCCACTTGGATTCGTGATCGCTCGACTCGATCAGGACCCGCGTCGTGGCCTCCGTGGCGGCGGACTCGTTGAGAATCCGCACCTTGTAATCGATAAGCTCCGTCTCGGACAGGGCCGGATAGAACTTTTCCAGCGCCTTGCGGAGCGCCTTGTTCAAGGCGTCCACCGGACCGTTGCCCTCGGCCGCCGTGTGCTCGAGAACGCCGTCCACCGACACCTGGATGGTGGCCTCCGCCCGGGGCGGGGATTCCTCGTCCGGCTTTTCCACGGTCACCCGGTATCCGACCAGATTGAAGAACTTCCTGCGCTCCCCCTTCGCCCTTCGCATCAAAAGCTCGAACGACCCTTCGGCGGCCTCGAATTGATAGCCCTGGTTCTCCAGCTCCTTGAGCTCCCGGAGGATTCCCTGCGTCTCGGGGTCGTGGGTGTCCAGGTCGATCCCGAACTCCTTCGCCTTGTACACAACGTTGCCCCGTCCGGAAAGATCGGAGACGAGGACACGCCGGCGGTTCCCCACCACCTCCGGCTCCAGGTGCTCGTACGTGCGCGGGTCCCGCAGAACGGCCTGGACGTGGACGCCCCCCTTGTGGGCGAAGGCGCTGTCACCCACGAACGCGTGGTGGGTGTCCGGCTTCCGGTTGGCCAGCTCGTCGATGAAGTGCGACGCCTCCCGGAGCTTGCGGAGCTGCGCCGCCGTCACGCACCGGTATCCCATCTTGAGCTGGAGGTCCGGGATCACGGAGATCAGGTTGGCGTTGCCGCAGCGCTCGCCATAGCCGTTGATGCATCCCTGGACGTGCACGGCGCCCTGCTCGACACCGGCCAGGGTGTTGGCCACCGCCAGCTCGGAATCGTTATGAGTGTGAATCCCGATCGGCGTCGAAACGGTCCGGCGGGCGGCGGCCGTCCCGGCGACAACCTGACCCGGCAGCGATCCGCCGTTCGTGTCGCACAGAACGATGCAGTCGGCCCCCCCGGCCTCGGCCGCGCGCAGCGTATCCAGGGCGTATTCCGGGTTCAGCCGGTATCCGTCGAAGAAGTGCTCGGCGTCGTAAATCAGCTCATCGCAATGCTTCTTCAGATAGGCCGCCGAATCCCGAATCAATTCCAGGTTCTTCGGGAGAGTGGTCCGCAGGGCGCGCTGGACGTGGAAATCCCACGACTTGCCGAAGATGGTGATGACCGGGGTTTCCGCCAGGACGAGGGCCCGGATGTTGGCGTCCTTCGCGACCCGGTTGCCCGCCCGCCGGGTGCTCCCGAAGGCGGTCAGGCGCGCGTGGCGGAGCCGGAGCCGCTTCGCGGCCTCGAAGAAATCCATGTCCTTGGGGTTCGAGCCCGGCCACCCCCCTTCGATGTAGTCCATCCCCAGATCGTCCAGCTTCTCGGCGATGCGGACCTTGTCCTCGACCGAGAAGGCGATCTCCTCCCCCTGGGTCCCGTCGCGAAGGGTGCAGTCGTAGAGCGCGATCCGCCGCATCATCTGATCCCTATGAGGCGCCTTCCGGCCGGTCCTCGGGGCCTCCGGGAGACGCCGCCTCCCCATTCCCGGGCGGCGAGGAGAGCAGGGCTCTCGCCTCTACGCTTTTCTCGAGCTCGAAGACCTTGTGGAGGGTTTGGACCGCGGATTCGGCGTACTCGGCGTCCACCACGCACGACACCAGAATTTCCGACGTGCTGATCATCAGGATGTTGGTCCCGATGTCCGCGAGCGATCGAAACATCTTGGCGGCGATGCCGGAGTGGCTCTTCATCCCGATCCCCACGATCGAGACCTTGGCGATCCGGTCGTTCGTCCGGACGGCGCTCGCCCCCAATTCCCGGCGGGTGTTCTCCATGATCCTTTCCGTCAGCGCAAGGGACTCAAGCGGGACGGTGAACGAGATGTCCGCGGCCCCGTGGGACCCGACGTTCTGGACGATCATGTCCACCACGACGCCCGACTCCGCCAAGTCCCCGAAGAGCTTCCCGGCGATCCCCGGCTGGTCGTGAATCCCCTCCACGGTCACCTGGGCCTGGTTGCGGTCGCAATTGACGGCCGAAACCACGACCCGCTCCATGCCTTCATCTTCTCGGGTGACCACGGTCCCTTCCTCATCCGTGAAGGAGGATCGAACCTCGACCTCCACATCGAATTTCTTGGCGAACTCCACCGATCGGGCCTGGAGCACTTTGGCCCCGAGCCCCGCCATTTCGAGCATCTCGTCGTAGGAGACGCGGGGCAGCTTCCGCGCGTCCGGAACGATCCGGGGGTCCGCCGTGAACACCCCGGTGACGTCGGTGAAAATCTGACACCGGTCGGCATGCAGCGCGGCGGCCAGGGCGACCGCGGTCAGATCCGACCCGCCTCGGCCCAGGGTCGTCACGTCCTGGTTGTCGTCCGCCCCCTGAAAGCCGGCGACGACGGGGATGGCGCCCTTTTCGAGGACGGCCACGATCTCATCGGCCGCGATGGTCCGGATGCGCGCCGAGGTGTGGGCGCCCGTCGTCCGGATTCCGGCGCGCAATCCGGTGAACGACATGCCCGGGTGGCCCTGATCGTTCAGCGCGATGGCCAGGAGCGAGCTCGTGACCCCCTCTCCAGAGGAGAGCAGGTAGTCCATTTCCCGCTGATTCGGAAATTCGCTCAGGGCGCGGGCCATCCCGACCAGCTTGTCGGTCTCTCCGGCCATGGCCGACACCACGACCACGACGCCGTGCCCCTCGTCCGCCGTCCGGCCGACGCACTCGGCCACCTTGCGGATGCGCTCCAAGTCTCCAACCGAAGTGCCGCCGTATTTCTGAACGAGAAGCGCCAAAATCCCCACAACCCCAAAGCGGCGTCATCAAAAATCGGCGCCAATGATAACACAACCGGATTTCCGTCCCGTTGCCCTTCTCAGTTGCGTCCCATCAGGAACGGGAGGAGGTCCGCGCCGTCAGGCAGGCGAATGCTTCCCCGGACCAGGAGCCGCTCGTCATAGTGTCCGGGACGGTCCGCCTCGACGCCCGTTCCGCGGACGGCGACCGGAACCGGCGCGGCCGCGTGCTTGCCGTCCACCGGACTGGTCCGGTGATCCGCCAGAACGGCCAGGCGGTGATCCCCTAGGACCTTCAAACGATCCGCGACGGCCCCGGCAAGGGAATCGAACTGCTCGATGGCCTCGACCTTCCCGGCCGGGTCCAGGCGGTGGGCTGCGCGGTCGCCCGCGTCGCAATGGACGTACGTGACATCCCCGGTTCGAAGATAGTCCGAAACGGCGTCGGCCCAATCACCGGGGGACGAATCGGCCCCGGGGGGCTCGACCACGTCCATCCCGGCCGCACCGGCCAAGCCCTTCAGGACGGCGGCCCGCGAGAGGATTCCGCTCCGGACGCCCCAGCGCTCCCGGAACGCCCGGGTGATGGGCGCCGGGCCTCCCGCGCCGGACGCCCAGATGCTGTTGACGGCCGTCCGGCCCGAGCGCTTTCGCTCGTCGTTGCGCGGATGGATGTTGAAGAGCATCTGGGCGTTGTTGTAGACTTGGTGGAGCTTCCGGCCGGCCTCCCCTTTGGGCATTGCGTCCGCGACCTCCGCGCCCAATATCTCGTGGGGAGGCGTCAGCTCGAGATCGGCGCCGCCCCCCTTCCAAAGCATGACCCCCCGGTACTCCCCGACGTGGACGAACCGGAACTCATCATCCCCCAGGTCCTCTTCGAGGGCATCGACGAAGGGTCGCGCTTCAGCGTCGCTCCGGATGTCCGCCGTATGGTCCGCAAGGATGATCCGCTGATAGTCGGTGAATAAATGGACCAGATTGAACCGCAGGGCCAGTTGATCTTTTTCGGGGGGGATCCCGATTCCGAGCGCTTCCAGGGGTCCCCGGGCGAGGCCGCCCGGCGGCGCGTCCAGGCCGAGGAGGCTCGCCGCGGCCGACTCCGCCGCGGGCTCCCGTCCGGGCGGAACGGTCCGGATCAGCCCCGTCCGGCCCTCCGCCGCGATGCGATCCAGGTTCGGGACGTTCGCGGCCTCCAGGGGCGAGCGGTTCCCCAGAAGCTCCAGCGACTCGTCGGCCATTCCGCCTCCGATCAGGACGACAGATTTCACCGCGACCCGCCTTCGCCCGCGCCTTCCGTCCGATTCCGCCCGCCGGCGGGCTCCCCCTCCAGACCCACGCGGGCCACCACGACATCGACGTCCGCTTCCACCGTGGCCGGTTTTTCGCTCATCCGGATCACGGTGTCCGGGTCCTTCAACCCATGTCCGGTCAGGGTGCAAACCACCTCCGCGTCCCGCGGAAGCCTGCCCGCCGCGGCGTCCTTGAGGAGTCCGGCCACCGAAGCGGCCGAGGCCGGCTCGCAGAAAATCCCTTCGGCCGAGGCGAGCAGACGGTAAGCCGCCTGGATCTCCTCGTCGGACACCATGTCGATCCGCCCGCCCGATTCCTCGGCGGCGGCAAGGGCCGGCTTCCAACTCGCCGGATTTCCGATCCGGATGGCCGAAGCGAAGGTCTCCGGGTTTTCCACCACGCGCCCGCGCACGATGGGGGCCGCCCCTTCCGCCTGCCATCCCCGCATCCGGGGGAGCGCGTCCGTCAACCCCCGTTCATGAAACCTCCGGTAACCCATCCAGCAGGCCGTGATGTTTCCGGCGTTGCCCACCGGGATGTAGTGGAAGTCCGGCGCCCGGCCCCCGAGCTGCTCGCACACCTCGAAGGCGGCGGTCATCTGCCCTTCCAGCCGGTGCGGGTTGAGGGAGTTGACGAGTGTGATGGGGTGTTCCCGGCAGACCGCCTTGACGAGATTCAGGGCGTCGTCGAAGCTTCCCTCGATCTGGATGACCGAGGCGGCGTGGATGATCGCCTGCGTCAGCTTGCCCAGGGCGATCTTTCCGCGCGGGATCAAGACAACGGACCGGATTCCGGCCCGGGCGGCGTAGGCGGCGGCGGACGCCGAGGTGTTGCCCGTGGAGGCGCACAAGACGGCCCGCGCCCCCTCCTCGACCGCCTTGGACACGGCAAGGGTCATCCCCCGGTCCTTGAACGACCCGGTCGGGTTCAATCCTTCCAGCTTGAGATGGACCGGCCGCGCCAGGCCCGCCCGCTCGGCGAGGCTGCCCGCGGGCACGAGCGGGGTGTTCCCCTCGTTCAGCGTGATGATCGGGGTGGCTTCCGTCACGGGGAGAAATTCGCGGTATCGCCGGATCACGCCCGGCCATGGACCGTCGCCGGTCTGGGAAGCCGCCCCGGCCTGGGAGTCCCCGCCGGAGAGAAGGCCCCGGTTGGGGGACGTCTCGCCGGGCATGGGGAGGGGGGGATCGGCGGACATCACATCTGGCCCTCGGCGGTTTCCACGCGGATGAGTATGGTGGGGGCGCTCACGAACTCCAGCCGGTCGATTTCCGAGAGCGCCGCCTGGACGTCTTTCTCGCGGGCCTCGTGGGTCATCATGACCAGGGGGACGTGATCCCTCTCCCCCTCGCGGCGGCCCTTCTGAATGACCGATTCGATGCTGATGGCGTTGCGGCCGAGGACGCCCGAGATGGCCGACAGGACGCCGGGCCGGTCCTCGACGGTGAAGCGCAGGTAATAGGACGTGACGATCTCCGAAGACGGCCGGACGGGAATCGGCTTGCGGCCCTCCGGCGCGTAGGAAAGCGGCGGCACCCTGACCCCCGCGCCCGCGACGCCGGCCAGCCTCCGGTTGCGGGCGATCTCGATGATGTCCGCCGCCACGGCCGCGCCCGTCGGCAGCGAGCCCGCCCCCTGTCCGATGAGGACGTTGGCGTCCGACTTGTTCCCCTTGATGCAGATGGCGTTGAAGACCCCGCCCACCTGGGAGATGATTTGGGATTCGGGCAGCATCGTCGGGCAGACCCGGACGTCCAGGCTGTCATTCACGCGCTTCGCCGCGACCAGGAGCTTGACGCGATAGCCCAGCTCTGCGGCGAACTCCAGGTCGACCGGCTCGATAAGGCGGATCCCCTCGATGAGAATGTCTTCCATCCGGACGGGCGTGCCGAAACAAAGGTTCGCCAGGATCGCGATCTTGTGGGCCGAATCGATCCCGTCCACGTCGAACGTGGGGTCGGCCTCGGCGAATCCCTTGGCCTGGGCCTCCTTGAGAACGGTCTCGAAATCCAGGCCCTCTTCGGTCATCTTCGTGAGAATGTAGTTGCCCGTGCCGTTGACAATCCCGAAGACCGTCTCGATGACGTTGGCCGAGAACCCCTCCTTGACCGCGCGGATGACCGGGATGGTCCCGCCCACGGCGGCCTCGAACCCGACTTCCAGGCCCATCTCCCCGGCGACGGCGAAGATCTCTTCCCCATGCTGGGCAAGGAGGGCCTTGTTGGCCGTCACCACGTGTTTTCCGGCCTTGAGCGCCCGGAGGATGAAGGTCTTGGCCGGCTCGTACCCGCCGACCAGCTCCACCACGACATCGATTTCCGGGTCGTCCAGAAGGGCGTCCACGTCCTGGGACAGAACGCCGTCGGGAACCCGGACGCCCCGGTCCGTGGTCACGTCCAGGTCGGCGATACGTTTCAAGGCGACCGGATGGCCGACGCGCCGCGCGATCTCATCGGCGTTGTCCAGCAGGACGCTGACCAGCCCGGTCCCGACTGTCCCGAAACCGATGATTCCGATGTTGAAGACCGATTCTGATTTCATGCCTTGCCGTCACCCGTGAATGCGCGTAATCCCCCGCCGATTTCCGTGAAGGGGGAACGCTTGTTGCGTTGTTCCTTAGGTCGGAATGCGAACGCAGGTCCGGTCCGTCCGGGTCTCCGCCGCCCCGTTTTGCCGGCGTGCGTCCCGGAGCTTCGCCTGGATGGCCTCGTAAACGGATTCGGCGTTGAAGGAGCTCCGAACAAAGGGGCCCGCAGAGACGTAATCGAATCCCATCTCTAGCCCCACCCGCTCGTAGTCGGCGAAATCATCGGGGTGGACGAACTCTTCGACGGGGAGGTGAGCCGGAGTCGGCTGCAGGTACTGGCCCAAGGTCAGGATTCGGCACCCCGCGTCGCGCAGGTCGCGCATCACCTCGCGCACCTCCTCCTTTTTCTCCCCCAACCCCACCATGATCCCGGACTTGGCGAGGGAGATCCCCGCGTCGGCCACCCACCGAAGGAGCTTCAGCGACCACGGGTAATCGGCGCCCAGGCGCGCGCTCCGGTAAAGCCGCGGAACCGTCTCGATGTTGTGGTTGTAGATATCCGCACCCGCCCCGATGACCCGCTCGATGGCACTCCGATTTCCCAGGAAATCCGGCGTGAGGATCTCAACCGACGCGCCGGGCAGCCGCCGGCGCAACGCGGCGACGGTCTCGACGAACTGGTTCGCCCCTTTGTCGGGCAGATCGTCCCGGTCGACGGAGGTGACAACCACGTGTCGCAACGCCATTTGGGCGGCCGCGTCGGCAACGTTCTCCGGCTCCAGCGGGTCGACGCCGGAGGGCTTTCCCGTCGCGATCGCGCAAAATCCGCACTTTCTCGTACAGGTGTCGCCCAGGATCATGAACGTCGCCGTCGGCTTGGACCAGCATTCAAACAGGTTCGGACACCGGGCCTCCTCGCACACCGTGTGGAGGCGCTTCTCGCGCATCAGCGCCTTGACCCGGTGGGTCTCGTCCGAAAAGTTGAGCCGCTTTCTCATCCAAGGCGGAAATCGCGGGGGCAAGTCGCTGTCCTCTCCGGGGGCGGGAAACGCCCCTTTTTCCCGATAAATCGCGGAAACGCCACCGATCCAATGAATGGTATGCCCCGTCCATAGGGCTGTCAAGGTTAGAAAGATTTCGGGTGAATCGCCGGCCTATCGCGACGATTTCAGCCCCCTTGGGCGACCCGCTTTCAGGGTGTGAAGAGGGCGTGGAGGGAGGAAATTTCGCGGCGCGGACGGATTGCCCGGAAGGAAAGGCGTCAGGGGGCGCCGGCCTCCCCTTCCTTGTAGACGCGGGGGCGAACCTTCTCCATCCGGCCGAGCCGCCCCGCCTCTTCGGTAGCGCGATCGAGATCCTGATACCGGCCGACAATCACTTGGTGTCGCTTCCCCCTCGCTCCCGGGTCGGCGGTCCGAATAAACGCCGGGTAGGCATTTCTTCTCAAGGTCTCTCTCTGCTCCAACGCATCCCGGAGGTCTGCATGCGATCCGACCAGAATGTAGTACCGCCCTTCCCGGGAGTACCAGACCCGCACGGGCCTTGCGGCGGGGAGACCGCCGGAGGCTTTGCCCGTCTTGACGGGTCTCAACCCGGTGCGCTTGGTCGCGGGGGGTTTCATCGTGAGCGGCATGCGGGCTTTCCGGATACGGGACAGGTTCCGGGGCGTCGGAGTCCGTTCCGACTCAAGCGACGGAGACATCGCCTTCACCCTCGTCTCCGGCTCGGGGGGCCGGGCCGCTTCGGCCAGAAGGCGGGTTTCGGAAGGCGCCGGGCGTTTTCGCGGGGCAAGCCCGGATTGCGGGGCGAAGGCCTCCGCTTCGCTCCTCGGACCCACCTTCGACAGGAAGGAGGAAAGCCTTGTCTTCAAGGATTCCGGGCGGGCGACGGACGGGCGCACCAAAGCCAGACCGCCGACGGGATGGGGGGGGGGAAGCGTCGCGACTTTTTTCGGTGGTTCGGCTTTTATCGCTCGGACGGGAGGCCGGGGAGGAACCCGGCCGTTTTCAGGGGATTTCCCGGCGACCGCCGGGGAAAGGCGATCTTTTCGGGGAACCATCCGCTTGACCATCCCGCTCCCCCGGACGGCCTTCTTCAGTTTCTTTCTTTTTGTTGTTTTTATTGTTTCCAGGGCCTCGGCGGACGTGAATCGAATCCCGGCGGATTTTTGAAAGCGTCCCTTGAATTCTCTCGCGGCCTTGGCGACCCAGTCGATTTCGGGGGTTAAGGATTTGGCGATCAGAAAGCCGAGGAGAAATATCAGCCCAAGAACAACGAGCGTACCGGCGAGGATCAGCCGCATCCGGGGCTTGCCGAACCGAAACAGATAAACGCTCTCGTTCTCATCCTGCAACCGAATTCTATGCCGTTTGCCCATGCGCCGCGCCGACTCCTTCTAAAGCAGCCTCTTGCTGGTCATTATAACACCTTACATGCGCCTTGGCGCGGAAATTCCCAAAAGGTCAAGCGCCCGCCTCACAACCACCCCGAAAAAATCGACCAGAAACAAACGCGCCGCGTTCAACACGGCGTCGTCCGAGATAAACCTGTGATGCTTGTAATAGTTATGGAAGATCGCGGCGAGATCCATCAGGTAGTGCGTCAGGCGGTGCGGCTCGAGGCTCAGGGCGGCGGATTCCACGATTTCCGGGAACCGCAGCAGCGCCAGGATGAGCGCGCGCTCCTCGGGCAGCGTGAGCGGAGAGAGATCCACCTCCCCCGGTCCGGGGGGGGGGATTTGAACGCCCTGTTTTTCCGCTTCCCTCAAGACGCTGCACACGCGGGCGTGGGCGTACTGGACGTAATAAACGGGGTTCTCCGACGACTGCTCCTTGGCCAGGTCGAGATCGAACTCCAATTGGCTGTCCGAGCGCCGCATCAAAAGGAAAAAGCGCGCGGCGTCCGTCCCGACCTCGCGCACAACCTCCGAGAGCTCGACGTATTGGCCCTGCCGTGTGGACATCGCGACCGGCTGCCCTCCGCGGGTGAGCGAAACAAGCTGGACGAGCAGGACCCGCAGGTCTTCCGCGGGCCTCCCGAGCATCCGGACGACGGCGCTCATCCTCGGGATATATCCGTGGTGATCGGCCCCCCAGATGTTGATGACCGTGTCGAAACCGCGCTCAAACTTGTTACGGTGATAAGCCACATCTGAAGCCAGATAGGTCGGCCGCCCGTCCCGGCGGACGATGACCCGGTCTTTCTCGTCCTCATACGCCGAGGAGCGGAGCCAATGGGCGCCGTCCTCTTCATAGACCTCATTCCTGGACTTCAGCGCCTCAATCGCCCGGGGAACCTCCCCGCTGTCGAACAAGGACCGCTCGCTGAACCAGACGTCGAACTCGACGTTGAAGTCCTTCAGGTCTTTGCGGATTTCGGCGAGGATGGCTTGCGCGGCGCGCCCCCCGAATTCTTCGAGGACAGCGTCTTCATCCCGATCCAGGTGAGAGGCCCCCGCCTCGGCGTAAATGACCTCAGCCAAGTCGGTGATGTACCTCCCTTGATAGCATTCTTCGGGGTACTCGATGTCCTTCCCCGCGGCTTCCCGATAACGGAGATAGACAGACCGTCCGAGGGTTTCAATTTGGTTCCCTGCGTCGTTGATATAGTATTCTTTTTCAATATGATACCCTGAATGAATTAATATTCTACTTAAACTCTCTCCAACCGCGGCCCCCCGTCCGTGGCCGATGTGGAGCGGGCCCGTCGGGTTGGCGCTGACGAACTCCACCTGGACCCGCTTGCCCCGGCCGACTTCGGACCTTCCGAAGTTCTCGCCCGCCTCCGCGGCTTCGAGAAACTGTTCCCGAAGGTAGGCCGGGCGGAGGAAAAAATTCAGGAATCCGGGGCCGGCGATCTCCACCCGGTCGATGATCGGGTGCTCATCGCCGATCTGCCGGCTGAGCGCCTCGGCAATCCGGCGCGGAGGCTTCTTCTGGACAGCGGCCGAGACCATGGCCAAGTTCGTCGAGAAATCCCCGTGCTCCTCCTGTGCGGGGCGCCCGACGGTGAAATCCACGGAGTCGATGCCCGCGCCGTCCGATGTGAGGTCGCCGGCCTCGACCGCCTTGCGGAACGCCTCTTTGACGGATTGCGTCAATGCGTGCTTCAAAAACCACCTCGATGGAATACACGGATCGCCCATCCGATCCGACAGGGTATAATTTGTGTGCGGCGCCCAATGTGTCAATCCGGCGCGACCCGCCGGCGCGGATCAGGCGTCCAGGAATTTCAGGGATTTCAAGCGCCTGCCGCTCACCCCGGCGAGAAAGGCTTCGAGAAAGCGCTGCGCCTCCGTCCGGACGGCGGGCACGGTCGAGACCTGGAACGCGCGCCCGATCGGCAGAGACCCCACGGCCGAGAGGTGCTTGACCGCTCCGGCCGAGAGGCGGGTTCCGCCCGATGAGCAGCCGGGGCAGCTCAGGTCCCCCGCGCCCGCCTGGAACACCGCCCCCTTCTCCGCCAGGACCTGACCGCATTTCGCGCAACGGTCCAGGTTGGGCTGATAGCCGAGCGCCCTCAGAAACCGGGCTTCGAACAGAATGAGGGGGTCTTCAGCCGCCCCGCCCCCCCCCGCCCCCCCGGCCCCCCCTCCCGCCTCCATCCGGTCCAGGACGGCGAGGGACAGGTTGAAGATTTCAGCTTGCGGCGCCCCGTCCTCGAGCAGCCCGTCCAACAACTCCGCCATGACGAGGGCGCTTTTGACCTTCTCGAAGTCCCGCCGGAGTCCGTCAAAGCTGCGCAGGACATCCGCGGAGTTGAGCCGAAAGAGGTCGGCGTTTTCCTTGCCGTAAAACTCGAGGTGGACGTGCGTCAGCGGCTCCATGGCCCCGGCGAACTTGCTCTTGACGCGCCGGGCCGAGCGGGCCACCGCCCGCATCTTTCCGCGCTCCCGGCTGAGGAAGGTCACGATCCGGTCGGCTTCCCCCAGGTTGCGCCGCCTGAGGACCAGGGCGTCGGAACGATAAAGGGCCACGAATCGTCCTTTCCCGGAAACGCCCTACCGCCGGTCGAATCCGAGCTCTCTCAACGTCCGCTCGGATCGGCTCCAGTTCTTCTTCACGCGGACGCGCAGATCCAGGTAGATCGGAGTCCCGAACCACTCCTCCAGGGCCGGGCGGGCGGCGGAGCCGATCTTCTTGATCATCCGGCCCTTGCTGCCGATGAGCATCGGCTTCTGGGACTCTTTCTCGACATAGAGGGTCGCCATCACGTTCAACCGCTCCACTTCGAGATCCGCCTGGATGCTTTCCACGTCCACGGCGGACGCGTAAGGAAGCTCCTGGGCCGTCGCGCGGATGACCTGCTCGCGGATCAGCTCGGCCGCCATCTCCTCCTCCGCCTGGTCGGTCACGATGTCCGCCGGATAGAGCGGCTCCCCTTCCGGCAAGGTCTCTTCGACCGCATCGAGGAGGCTTTGCACGTTGTCTCCCGTCAGCGCCGAGATCGGGAAGACCTCCGCGAACTCCCGCAGGCCCCGGTACCGGTCGATGAGGGGAAGCAGGTCGGGCTTCGAGGCGCGATCCACCTTGTTGATCACAAGGAACGAGACCGGCCCGACCAGCTCCTCCAAGAGCGGCCTGTCGAGCTCGGCCGAGCGGGCGGCCGGCTCCGTCATGAACAGGAGGAGGTCCACGCCCGAGCGCGCGGCGTCGATCTCCCGTTTTAGGTACCGGTTCATGAGGGAATCGGAGTTCGGGACCCCGGGGGTGTCGATGAAAACCGTTTGGGCGTTCTCCGTGTTGCGGATCCCCAGGATGCGCATCCAGGTCGTTCCGGGTTTTCGCGAGACGATGGCGACCTTCCGGCCCAAGGCCCGGTTCAGGAAGGTGGACTTACCGACGTTGGGCCGTCCCACGATCGCCACGAACCCGGATTTCAAGTGTCAATCTCCCGTTTGAATCAACCCGGCCGGGGGTTCATAGAAACGGCCGCCGACTGCCTTGTTAAACGGGCGCCGCTGGCAGCTTGTCCGCCGGCGCCTCCTCTTACTTTCCGTCCCAAAGGGACCACCTTCCCCGCCGCGTCGCTCTCAGAACCGCATTGGCCGCCGCCGGCGGACTCGGTTTCCGCTTGAATCTCAACACCTGCCCGGGATGGATCAGGTCGGGGTCGGCGATCTTCTCCCGGTTGGCCTCATACAAGAGCGGCCACTTGAACGGGTCATTATAAACCCGGGCGTAGCCGGATATCCTCCACAAACTCTCGCCCCGGACCACCCGGTGACGCCCGTCGGGACGAGGCGCTTTTGTTGCGTCCCCGCCATTCTTCTTGTCCGGTTTGGCGGGAATGGCGGCAACCGAAGCGCTCCGGCCCGCCGGGTCGCCTTCTTCCGCGGCCCTGCGACGCTTCAACACAGGTTCGGGGCGGGCCCGCCGGGCGAGACCCTCCGCCTCCAGGGCGACCCGCTTCGCCTCGACGGCGTTATCCCTTGCCCGGCCGTAGCGCGAGGACTCCACATCGCGGACGGACTCCTCGAACAGGTATTTGGCCAGGATGAATTCCACCGGCGCGCGCTCTTCGGCCCCGGCGGCCTTCGCGGCCGAGATGGCGACGTCCGCGCCCGCCATTTCGCCGACGGGCGGCCGCCCGGCGCACGCGGTCAGCGAGAGAGCAATCAAGGAAAAGGAAATCAGGGGATGGAACGGAAGCGAAACTCGTCGGATTCGACCCAACATAAGGGACCTCTCCGCCGGTCCCTCCCGACGCCCGCGGGGCGGCCCCCTCTTCCGGGGGCGCCCCTTCGAATTCAACCAATCGGGAATTTAGGCCGAAATGGGGATTCGTCAAGGGGGACGGGACGGGGTTGATCCCTTCGCCCAGGTTATCCGCGTTATGCGCGCCCCTTTCCATACCCGACCCCCTGAAGCAACTCGGCGATCTCATCGAGGATCGCCGGGTCGTCGATCGTCGCCGGGACGGTGTACTCTTCAACGTCCGCAATCTTTTGCATCGTGCCCCGCAGGATCTTTCCCGACCGCGTTTTCGGCAGCCGCTCGGCGACGGCCGCCGTTTTGAACGAGGCGACCGGGCCGATCTTCTCCCGGACGAGCCGGACGGCCTCGCCGACGATCTCGCCGTGCTCGCGGACGACCCCCGCCTTCAGGACGAGAAAGCCCACCGGGACCTGCCCCTTGATTTCGTCCGCCGCGCCGATGACCGCGCATTCCGCGATATCCGGATGGGAGGCCAGCACCTCCTCCATCGCGCCGGTCGAGAGCCGGTGGCCCGCCACGTTGATGATGTCGTCGGTGCGGGACATGACGTAGACGTATCCGTCCTCGTCCACGTAACCGGCGTCGCCGGTCTTGTAGTAGCCGGGGAATTCCTCCAGGTAGGACGAGCGGTAGCCTTCCTCGTTGTTCCAAAGGGTCGGCAGGCTCCCGGGCGGCAGGGGCAGCTTGACAACGAGGCCGCCGATCTTCCCCCTTTCCATCTCTTGGCTCTTGTCGTCCACGATGCGCACGTCCCACCCGGGGGCGGCCTTTGTGGGCGATCCGGCCTTGACCGGAAGCCGCTCCAGCCCCATGCAGTTGGCCGCGATGGCCCAGCCCGTCTCGGTCTGCCACCAGTGGTCGATCACCGGCACGCCGAGCCGGTCCTCCGCCCAGTGAAGCGTGTCCGGGTCGCACCGCTCCCCGGCCAGGAACAGGGTTTCAAACCGGGAGAGGTCGTGCTTTTTGATGTGCTTCCCGTCCGGGTCGTCCCGCTTGATGGCCCGGAAGGCCGTAGGCGCGGTGAACATGGCCCGGACCCCGTGTTGCGAGATGACCCGCCAGAAGGCCCCCGCGTCCGGCGTGCCCACAGGCTTGCCCTCGTACAGTACGGTCGTGCAGCCGTGGAACAGCGGGGCGTAAACGATGTAGGAATGGCCCACGACCCAGCCGATGTCCGAGGCCGCCCAGTACACGTCGCCCGGATCGACGCCGTAGATATTCTTCATCGTCCACTTGAGCGCGACGGCGTGGCCGCCGTTGTCTCGGACGATCCCCTTCGGCCGGCCGGTCGTCCCCGAGGTGTAGAGGATGTAGAGCGGGTCCGTGGCCGCCACCGGAACACAGTCGTGGGGCGCCGCTCCCGCGTTGACCTCCTCCCAGTCCAGGTCCCGGCCGGGCGTCAGGTCGCAGCCCTCCTGGGGCCGTTGGACGATGACGCAACCCTCGGGCTTGACGGAGGCCAAATCGATCGCTTCGTCCAGCAAAGGCTTGTAAGGGATGACGCGGCTCACCTCGATGCCGCACGAGGCCGAGACAATGAACTTGGGCTTGGCGTCGTCAATCCGGGTCGCCAGCTCCCGCGCGGCGAATCCGCCGAACACGACCGAATGCACCGCCCCGATGCGGGCGCAGGCGAGCATCGCCACCACCGCCTCGGGAATCATCGGCATGTAGAGGAGCACCCGGTCCCCCTTGCCCACGCCCCGGGCGGCCAGCGCGCCGGCGAACCGGGTGGTCCGGTCCAGGAGCTCCCGGTAGGTGAACGTCCGGACGGCGTCCGTCACCGGGCTGTCGTAGATCAGCGCCGGCTGATCCGCCCGGCCCTCCTCGACGTGGCGGTCCAGGGCGTTCTCACAGGTGTTGAGCACACCGCCGGTGAACCAGCGGTAGAAGGGCTTTCGCGCGTCGTCCAGGACCTTGTCCCACTTCTCGATCCAACGGACGTCCTCCGCCACCTCCGCCCAGAAGGCCTCGGGCCGGGCGAGGGACGCTTCGTACGCCGTTTTGTAGGAGCCGGTCATGGAACCCCCCCTCTTTTTAATCGAGAACGTCGATTCCCAACTCGCGAAGCTGCTTCTCATCCACGCCCGAGGGGGCGTCCGTCATCAGGTCCAGGGCCCTTTGGGTTTTCGGGAAAGCGATGACCTCCCGGATGGAATCCACACCCGCCAGGATGGCCACGATGCGGTCCAGCCCCAGGGCGATCCCCCCGTGGGGCGGCGTCCCGAACTCCAGGGCCTCCAGAAAAAAACCGAACCTCTCCTGGGCCTCGGCTTCCGAGAGCCCCAGGGCCTGAAACATTTTCTTTTGGACCTCCCAGCGATGGATCCGGATGCTCCCGCCGCCGATCTCCTGGCCGTTCAGGACAAGGTCGTACGCCAGGGCGCGGATCCCTCCCGGGTCCGTGTCGAAGAGCGGCTCGTCCTCCGGGTGAGGCGCGGTGAACGGGTGATGGACGGCCTGATGGCATTGTTCGTCCTCGTCCCATTCCAGAAGGGGAAAATCGGTCACCCAACAAAACGCGAAGCGCCCCGGCTCGATCAGATCCAGCCGCCGGGCGACGTGGACGCGAAGCGCGCCCAGGACCGGCTCGGTGACGGCCTGCCGGTCGGCCACCATCAACAGAAGATCGCCGGGCCCGGCCCCCAGGGCGGCCGTCAGCGCGCCCAGGGTATCTTCATTGAAGAACTTGACGATGGGCGACGCCAGGCCGCCCTCCGCGCACTTCATCCAGGCCAGCCCCCCCGCGCCCTGCTCGACGGCGAAGGCGGTCAGGTCGTCCAGGTCCTTCCGGGAAGCCGAAGCCATGCCCGGCGCGGCGAATCCCTTGATCATTCCGCCCGATTCCAGGACTTTGCGGAACACGCCGAACTCGGTGTCCTTGACAATCTCCGTCACGTCGCGGAGCTCGAGGCCGAACCGGAGGTCGGGCTTGTCCGAGCCGTACCGCCCCATCGTCTCCGAGTAGGAAAGACGGTGGAACGGGGCGCCCACCTCGACGCCGGCGCATTCCCCAAACAGGTCCGTCATGAGCCGCTCGTTGACGGCGTACACGTCCTCGCGGTCGATGAACGACATCTCTACGTCCACCTGCGTGAATTCCGGTTGCCGGTCCGCGCGGAGGTCCTCGTCGCGAAAGCACCGGACGATCTGGACGTACCGGTCGAACCCGGCGACCATGAAGAGCTGCTTGAAGATCTGCGGAGACTGCGGCAAGGCGTAGAACCGCCCCCGGTTCACCCGGCTGGGGACCAGGTAGTCCCGGGCGCCCTCGGGCGTGCTTTTCGTCAGGACGGGAGTCTCGAGCTCGATGAAGCCTTCGCGGTCGAAGAAGCGCCGGATGCACTGGTTGGCCCGGTGGCGCAGGACCAGGTTCTTCTGCATGGCCGGGCGCCGGAGATCCAGATACCGATATTTCATCCGGACGGCGTCGGAAACCTCGGCGGCGTCCTCGATGGAAAACGGCGGCGTCTTGGCCTCGTTGAAGACCCACAGATCGGCGGCCAGAATTTCAACTTCCCCCGTCGGCATCTTCGGGTTGAGACTCTCTTCCGGCCTCCCGGCCACCTCCCCCCGGACGGCGAGGACGAACTCGCTTCGGACGGTCTCCGCCAGGCCGTGGGCCTCCGCGGAGCGCTCCGGGTCCACGGCGATCTGGACGATACCCGACCGGTCGCGCAGGTCGATGAAGATCAATCCGCCGTGGTCCCGGGCGGTCTGGACCCAGCCCTTCACCACCACCGAAGCGCTCACGTCGTCCGCCCTGAGGTCTCCGCAGTAGTGCGACCGGGCGGGAATCTCTTGCGTCATCTAAAGAAAATCCCTTTCGCCTGGGGGCGGGCGGAAAGCGCGCTTGCGCGGCCTCCCGTCTCCGCTCCGCGTGATCGGCCGTGAAACGCCGGCCTCGCGCGCCGGCGCGTGAACGGCCCTTTGAAATGGTTCTCCTAGAACAAATATGGCCTGGCCCGCACCTTCCATCGGTGGGGCGTCTTGCGTCCCGGGCCGAGACGCTCGAGGGCCGACTTGACCCCTTCCAGGATCCGAACCCCCTGATTCCCGCGGAGGCCGCCCACCCCCCGGCCGATAGGGACCCAGGCCCGGTTGTGAAGCACCTCGACCCAGCGCTGATCGAACCCCAGACTCACCTTCTGGAGGATGAGGCGCGCCGCCTGGACATCCTTGAACCGCAACCCGCGTCTGAGGTCCACCGGATGGCAGGAATGGATATCCACCCACGAGGCCCCGTTCTCGGTCAACTCGATCGTGGCCGGACAAGTCACCGCCCTGGGCAGATACCGTCTCAGGGAAATCAGGGCGTCGGCCCGCGGCCTCTTCGGGAGCAACGAAGCCACCAGGTCCGGACGGAGCGCGCCGGGAGCTCTCCCGCAGCCCCCCAGGACGCCGACCCAGGCCAGAAAGAGCAGGCCAAGGACCCTCCCGCCGTAACTAACTCCCATCGGATCCCTTCCTCAAAAGCGCCCGGGCCGAACATCCATCCGAAAGAGCAATCTTATATGGGCCGAACAAGGCAGGCAACCCGATCCGTCCGCGACCGGCCTCTCCGCCGCAACGGTGCGCCCAAGGGGGATGAACAAACCCGTTGTTTGAACAGCGCCGGAATGATATAAGACATCACCTTAGCGTAAAATTGACCAAAGAAATGATCGCTCCTCTCTTCCATGCGGCCATCGGCCTGGCGACGGGGATTTTGGTCATGTCCCCCCGGACCCCCCTGTCTTTGACGGTCGCGTGGTGCGCCTTGGCCGGCGCGTCCCTTCTCTGCCTGTTTCGCGATCCCAAGCTCCGGCGGGCCGCCTGGACGGGCGCGGCCGCCTTTGCAGCGGGGCTTTGTCTGCACCCGCTCCAGACGCAATGGGAAACGAAGCTCGAGCTTTTGCCGGAGAACCTGAGGTCCAGGCGGGGGACGTTGTACGGCCGGGTGGACAGGCCGATTGAACGCGGCCGGCGCTCCGAGCGGATTTTTCTACGGATGGAGAAGATTGAAACGCCCGGCGGCGCGATACCGATCCGCAGCCGGGCCCGCCTCACCTTCTACAGCCGGGGACTCGCGGTCCGATACGGCGACCGCGTGCGCGTGGACAATGTGCGCCTGCACCACCCCAAGGGATTCGGGAATCCGGGGTCGTTCGATTACGAGGCGTACCTGGCCGTCCGGGGAATCGCCGCCGTCGGCGGCGTGAGCCGGATCTCGAGGCTCACCGTCCTGGAAAGGGGCGGCGGGTCCCGGGTTCTTTCCGCGCTCTACGGCGCGCGCGAGCGATTGCTGAAAACCGTCCGGAGCGCTTTGCCGCCCCCGGGCTCCCACGTCCTCGGCGCCTTGCTCTACGGGGAGCGCAGGGCAGTCCCCCCGAAGATCCGCGACGCCTTCTACGACACGGGGGCGGAACACCTGCTGGCCATCTCCGGCCTGCACGTCGGGTTTGTGGCCCTCTTTCTCTTCCGGCTTCTCCTTTGGATGGGCCGCTGGACGCCGAGGGGCGTCCGGATGCGGATGCCCTCCACGCTCACGCCGGGCCGCCTGGCCGCGCTGGGCGCGATCCCCCTGGTCCTGGCCTACATGGTCAACGCCGGCGCGCGGGTGTCCACCGTGCGGGCCTCCCTCATGGTCGTCGCCTATCTCCTCGCCCGCTTTCTTCAGCGGGACCGGGACCACTTCAACACCCTCGGCCTCGCCGCCCTCTTCATCCTGTTGTGGGACCCCCAGTTTTTGTTCGACGCCGGGTTTCAGCTTTCCTTCATCGCCGTTCTGGTCATCCTCACCCGCGCGCGGCAACCGTCCCTGCCGGGCGCTCCGCCCCCGAGCCGGGTACGCGGCTTCATCCGGGTGACGGTTTGGGTCTCCTTGGCGATGATCCCCATTGTGGCGTCTCACTTTCACCGGATCGGACTGTACGCCATCGCGGCGAATCTCGCGCTCATCCCCGTGACCTCGCTCGTCGTGCCGTCGGGACTGGCGACCTCCGTCCTGGGAAGCGCGATCCCCTGGGCGGCGGACGTCCTGTTCTATCCCGTCCACCTTCTTCTGCTCCTTCAGACCCACGGCGCGCAGTGGATCGCCGCGCTGCCCCATGCCACAATCCGCGTCCTGCCGCCCTCGCCCATGATGCTCATCGCGCTCTACAGCGCCGCGGCCGCCTGGATCCTGCTGGACCGGCGAAAGGTTCTCACGCGCGCGGTGATCGGGGCGTGCGCCGTCGCCTTCGGCGTTTCCCTCACCTGGAACGTCCTTGAGCGGTCCCGCCCCGCGAAGCAGGGCGAGCTGGAGATCTTCTTTCTGGACGTGGGCGACGCGGACGCGACGTTCGTCAGGCTGCCCGACGGCCGGACACTCCTGGTGGACGCGGCGGGCCGGTTCTCGGAATCATTCGACGTGGGAAAGGCCGTCGTTGTTCCGTTTCTGGAAACACAATGGATACGGCGCCTGGACTACGCCCTGTTGACCCATCCGGAGCGCGACCACGCGGGCGGATTGCTGGCCGTCCTGGGACAGTGTCGGTGGGGCAGCTCTGGGAAAGCGGCCTGCGCTCGACCAACCCGCTTCGCGGCCGGGTCCTTCGGGCGGCGGCGGCCCGCGCGGTGCCGCTCCATCGGCTCTGGCGCGGCATGAAGGTAAGCGGGCGCGGCTACCGGATTGAGGCCCTCCATCCGAGCGCCGCGCGGGAAGCCGTCGGGTATCGCCGGGACAACGATCATTCGGTCGTCCTCCGCCTCGTCCACGGGAAGGTGCGCGTCCTGCTGGCCTCGGACCTGGAGCGGCGCAGCGAGCGGGAGCTTCTCCGCTCGGGGGAAAACCTCCGCGCCGAGGTCCTGCGGGTCCCCCATCACGGAAGCCGCACGTCCAGCTCGTGGGCCTTCCTTCGCCGGGTCCGGCCGCGCGCGGCCGTCATCTCCGCCGGCCGTCCCTGTCGGGGGCATCCCTCGGAGAAAGTCGTTTCCCGCTACCGGCGGCTGGGCGCGAAGATCTATCGCACGGACTGCGACGGGGCGGTCCGGTTGTGGTCCGACGGGAAAACCTACCGCCTGGAGAGCGCGCGCCGGCCGGGGCGCCGGTTCGAGGCCAAGGGGGAGGGGATGGCTCTGACGCGCGTCGCGGCGGAGCGCCGGCGCCCCGATTGACTTCCCGGCGCCGCGGACCCATTCTTTCCCGAAGGCGTGGAGGCGCCCGACGCGTGGAGGATGGGGGCGTCTCCGTTTCACCTGCCGGGAGAGAGCGCTCTGAACCCGATTCCAAAAATCAGCCCGGCGGGCCTGGACGCCTGGGCCGGCGCCCGCCGCGCCGTCGCGCTCACCGGAGCGGGCGTCTCGGCCGAGAGCGGGATTCCGACCTTCCGGGGCGCCGGGGGGCTTTGGAACGGCCGCCGCCCCGAGGACCTGGCCTCCCCGGAGGCCTTCGCGGCGGACCCGAAGCTCGTGTGGGAGTTCTACGACTGGCGGCGCTCGGTGATTCATCAGGCCGCGCCGAACCCCGCCCATGCCGCCCTCGCGGCGCTGGAAGAGGGGTCGGAAGGATTCGTCCTCCTGACGCAGAACATCGACGGGTTCCACCGGGACGCGGGAAGCCGAAACGTCGTCGAGCTTCACGGCAACATCTGGGAAGTCCGGAGCGCGGCGGGCGGGGAAGTGACCGAGAACCGTCAGGTCCCCCTCGACCCGCTGCCCCCCCGGACCGAAACCGGGGCGCTCCTGCGGCCCAACGTGGTGTGGTTCGGTGAAGGGCTGGACCCGAAGATTCTGGAGACGGCGGTTGAAGCGGCTTCCCGCTGCGACTTCATGGTCGTCGCCGGGACCTCGGCCGTCGTCCAGCCGGCGGCGCACCTTCCGGTCCTCGCCAAACGAAACGGGGCGTACGTCCTGGAGGTGAATCCGGAACCCACGCCGATCTCCGGTTGGGCGGACGAGACCCTGCTGGGAAAGGCGGGAGAGGTCCTGCCGGAGATCGCCGACGCCGTCGACCGGGCCCGGCGATCGGGCCGGTGACGCCCCGCCCTTTGCGCCGTCCTTCGACCGGAACGCGAGGAAGCGAGAAGAGTTGAAACCGGAAACGATTCGCGCCGTGAGGGGTGTTCAAGACATCCTGCCCGCGCAGACGCCGGCCTGGCAGCATGCGGAGGCCGTCGCCCGCGGGGCGTTCCATCGGTATGGATTCGGGGAGATCAAGATCCCCGTCTTCGAGAAGACCCGTCTCTTCGCCCGCGGGATCGGCGAATCCACGGACATCGTTCACAAGGAGATGTACACCTTCGAGGACCGGAGCGGGGACAGCCTGACCCTGCGGCCCGAGGCCACCGCCTCGATCGTCCGGGCCTATCGGGAGCACCACCTCGACAAGACCGGCGACGTCACGAAGGTCTACTTCATCGGCCCGATGTTCCGCTATGAGCGGCCCCAGGCCGGACGGTTCCGGCAGTTCCACCAAATCGATTGCGAGGTCTTCGGCGCCTCGCATCCGGCCGTGGACGCGGAGATCATCGCGCTGGCGTGGGAGATCCTCTCGGCGCTGGGCCTGACGGGCCTGGGCTTGGAGATCAACACCCTGGGAGACCCCGGCGACCGCCCGGCCTACCTGAAGGCCCTGCGCGCCTACTTCGCCGACCATCTGGATCGCCTGTGCGAAGACTGCGACCGCCGGTTCCAGGAAAACCCGCTCCGCATCCTGGACTGCAAGAAACCCGGCTGCCTCGCGGTCGCCGCGGCGTCCCCCGCGCTCCTCGACCACGTGAGCCGCGCCTCGCGGGAAACCTTCGAGAAAGTTCTGCGCCTCCTGGATGAGGAGAAGATCCCCCACCGGGTCAATCCGCGCCTGGTCCGGGGCCTTGATTACTACACCCACACGGCCTTCGAGATCACGGCGGAAGGCCTCGGCGCGCAAAACGCCGTCGCGGGGGGCGGACGGTACGACGGACTCGTGGAGACCCTGGGCGGGCCTCCGACGCCCGCCACCGGCTTCGCCATCGGGATGGAGCGCCTGATCTCCCTCCTCCCCGAGACGGGGGATGATCGCGACGGGCGGAAGGTCTTCCTGGTCGCCTTGGGCGAGGGGGCCTCGGAGCGGGCGTTCGGCTGGGCGCAACAGTGGCGAAGGGCGGGGCTCTCGGTCCTGTGGGACTTCGACGGACGCGGCCTGAAGGCGCAAATGAAAAAGGCCGACCGCTCCGGCGCGGCATTCGCCGTCCTCATCGGCGAGGATGAGATCGAGGCGGGGGCGGCGCGCGTCCGCGATCTGCGCGACGGCGTCCAACGCCCCGTGCCCTTCGATGAAATTCCGGCGCGAATCCTGGAGGGGCTCAGTTGATTTTCCGGGGGACGTCCTCTTGGGGGGGAGACTCGCTCCAGGCGGCGTGGCCCCGGACCGTGACGGTCGACTGTTCAAACCGGCGCATGACCTTCTGAACCACCCACCGCTGGATGGCCCGCCGCGTGGCCGGAACCAGGCAAAAGAACCCGGCGGCGTCCGTAATCAACCCGGGCGTCAACAAAAGCGCCCCGCCCAGCAGGATGAACGCCCCGTCGACGAGCTCGGCGGACGGGGGCTCCCCCGCCTTGATGGATTCTCGGATGCGGCGAAGGACGCCGATGCCTTGCGCCCGGGCGAGCCAGGCCCCGGCCGCGCCCGTGAGGACAACAATGGAGATGGTGTAGATCGCCCCGATTTCCTGCCCCACGCGGATGAGGATGGCGAGCTCCAGCAAGGGCATGATCGTAAACAACAGGAATAACCTGAAGACCATCGTAGATTTCCTCGAAAGACACCCTCGTCCGAATTCGGTTTCACCCCCACGATAACCACGCCGCTTCGGCCCGTCAAATCCGACTTGCGGATGATTCCACTGGAAATGGCCTCAGACTGATTATGTTAAGGTTCCGTTGCGTACACGTCTTTGCGTGTATAAAATGACCCTCAGGCGGTCAAAGAGGTGGACGGAGCTTTGGAGCGCGCATGTTCAGAAAAATTTGGGTGTTGGTCGGCATGCTTCTGGCCATCTTCCTGGTTGGCACCCTCGGCTATACGGTCATCGAGAAAGACTGGACTTTATTCGACGCCTTTTACATGACGGTCATTTCGTTGACCACGGTGGGATACGGGGAGGTCCCGACACCGCTGACGGTTCAAGGCAGGGTGTTCACGGTTTTTCTCCTGCTTGGAGGCGTTGGGACCCTGGCCTACGGGATCTCCGCCACGACGGCGTTCCTGGTGGGCGGACAGTTCACCCAGTTGATGAGGAAGCGGAGCTTGGAAACGAAGATCCAACAGTTGTCCGGCCACATCGTGGTGTGCGGTCTCGGGGAGACCGGGCGCCACGTGGCGGAGGAGTTCCGGAACACCCACCACGCCTTTGTCGCCGTGGAAATGGATCGGGAACAGATCGAAGCAAGGCTCCAGGACGATCCCGGACTCCTCTACATTGAAGGGGACGCCACCAACGAGGGGTGCCTCGAGCGCGCCAACATCCAGAAGGCGTCGGGTCTCGTGACCTGTCTGCCCGATGACAAAGCCAACATCTTTGTCGTCCTCGCCGCGCGTGAGCTTTGCCCGGGGATCCGGATCATCTCGAGGGTCATTCATCGGGACGCGGAATCCAAGCTGCGGAAGGTCGGCTCCGACGGAACGGTGTCGGCCAACTTCATGGGCGGAATGCGGATGGCCTCGGAGATGGTTCGTCCGGCGGTCGTTTCCTTTCTCGACACCATGCTGCGCGATTCCCGGGGGACCTACCGGGTCGAAGAGACCGCCATCCGCGAAGGCTCATCCCTTTGCGGAAAGACGCTGCGCGAAGGGAAAATCTCGCAAAAGACGGGACTGCTCGTTCTTGCCGTCCAGAAGTCGGGCGACCCTCATTACCTGTACAACCCGGAAGCCGATTGCCTCCTCGAAGCGGAAGACCTCGTAGTGGTCATGGGGCGGTTGAGTCAGATTCAAGACCTCCGGGAGCTTACCGGCCTCGCATGAGCCGGAGAACTGGCATGGCCAAGCGGCGGAAGACCGAACCCGCGTCCCGGGCGATGGACCACACGCTGGAAGCGGTCCCCTGGGCCATCGAATTCGCGAACACCTCCTTGTCCGAGGAGAACTGGAAGGACCATCTGTGGAGATGGTTCGGCGTAACCGTGGAGCCGAGCGGGGAGTCCGCGCCCGAGCCGGCCGAGACGCACCCGCGGGGCAAGCGCTCCCCGCAGTGGCACTACGGCGGCATGGTCCCCACCCTGGCCCATATTCACCGGACGCAGGAAAGCATTCGCGAGACTCTCAAAACGCTGGCGGACAAGGGGACGGTCCCGCGAGACGTGGTCGAGCGGGTCAACAGCTACCTGATGGGTCTGCACGGCTTCAAGTTTCACATCACCTCGGATATTTCGCCGGACGCCGATTCAAAGGCGGCGGCCTCCGGCCCGGACGCCTCGGGCAACGGAAAGGGCGTCCAGCCTCGAACCCTCCGACTCGAACCCAAAACCTTTGACTTGAGAAGTCTGTTCTACTATCGTTTCTCTCTCTTTCTGATCAGCGCCGCCGCGCAACGCGTGCGGAAGTGCAAGCAATGCGACGGACACTTCATCCAGCGCTTCAATCACCGAAAGCTCTATTGCGGCGATCTGTGCCGATTCCGATCTCACAACCGGTCGCGCACGCCGAAAAGGGCGGCCGGACGCAAGCGCGCGGCCCAAGCGCCGCCCCCGGACTCCCACGTCTGGTGGCGCAAGTACGAGGGGGAATCTACCCCCGATTGAGCCCCGAGGGCGAGTCTTTCTGTTGCCGGTTTTTGAACATCTGCGCAAGGACCGCATGCGTCTGTTCGCCGCCCTGTGCGTGGGCGCGTCGGTCTTCGCCGGGATCTCGATCCTCTGGACGCTCGATCTGTTCGAGCTCGCCGAGCTGAAGGCGCTGGATCACCGCTTCGTTCGCTTCGCCAACCCGGAAAAGGCAAACCGCGACATCGTCGTCATCGCCATTGATGAAGCCAGCCTGGACCATTTCGAAGACCCGCTGGGCCGCTGGCCGTGGCCGAGGACGGTCCACGCCTACGTGGTGGATTTCCTCAAGATGGGCGGCGCGAAGCGCGTCGCCTTCGACATCCTGTTCCTGGAGCCCGACAAGGCCAGCGACGAGGACGACGAGAACTTCGCCGCGTCGCTGAAAAAAGCGGGAATCGTCATTCTGCCGATGTTGTTCGACAAAAGGGGGTCCCGCGGGTGGGCGGCGCGGCCTTCTCCCGCCGCCGCCCGTTGGCGGAAGCGATCAGCCGTGAACATCCTGGGGCGCGACCGCTCGCGGGCCCTTCGATACAGCGGCGCGAACCTGCCCATCCCGAGGCTGCTGACTTCCGCCGAGGACATCGGGGCCATCAATCTTCAGTCCGACCCGGACGGCCCGAGCCGCAGGCTGAAGCCGTTGTTCCTTTATCAAAAGCGCCACTACGCCGCGTTCCCGTTGACCATCGCCATGCGGATTTTCGGTGCGCGGAACGTCCGGTTCACCCGGGCGGGGGAGCTGGCCGTCGGCGCCGTCAAGATTCCGCTGAACCACCGGGGCGAGATGATCCTGAAGTGGCACGGACCTTCAGACCGGATCTACCCCATTTATCCCATCGGCAAGGTTCTCTCTTCGTTCAAGCAGATCCACGACGGGAAGAAGCCCGACCTGGACCCGAAGGTCTTCAAAGACAAGATCGTCCTCATCGCGGGGACCGCCGCCGGCACCTACGACCTGCGGGTGACGCCCTATTCTTCCAAGATGCCGGGCGTGTTCATCCATATCGCCGCCCTGGACAACATTCTGGCGGGGGACTTCCTGCGCGAGACGCGGGGCGCGGTCGCCCTGGGCTCCCTGGCGTTGTTGTGCCTGCTGACGGCCGTCACGCTGGTGGCCTTCTCGGCCTTCCGGGTCAAGATCGCGCTGATCCTCGCCTACGCGGCCGGTTATTACGGGCTTTCGATTTGGCTCTTTCGCGCGGCGGGCCGCTGGGTGGACCTGGTCACGCCGGAAACCGGCGTCTTCGTAACCTTCCTGGCCGTCTCCGTCCTGGAATATTTCACCGAGGGCAAGCGCAAGCGGCAGGTCAAGCACATTTTCCAGCACTACATGATCCCCACGGTTGTCGAAAAGTTATTGGAAAACCCCGACGGCGTGAAACTCGGCGGGGAGAAGAAGGAGCTGACCGTGTTCTTCTCCGACCTGAAGGGGTTCACCTCGATCTCCGAGGGCCTGACGCCGGAAAGACTCGTCCTCCTGCTGAACCGTTACCTCACGGCGATGACCGACATCATCCTCGCGCACGAGGGATATCTGGATAAATATGAAGGCGACGCCATCATGGCCGTCTTCGGGACGCCGTTGGACCAGCCGAGGCACGCGACGCTGGCCTGTTACGCGGCGCTGGAGAACCAGAAAAAGCTCGAATCCCTCCTCGCGGAGCTTCTCAGCGAAGGGTTTCCCGAGCTCCGCTGCCGGATCGGCGTGAATTCGGGTCCCATGGTCGTCGGAAACATGGGGTCGCAAAACCGGATGGACTATACGGTCATGGGAGACGCCGTCAACCTGGGCGCCCGCCTCGAAGGGGCCGGCAAACAGTACGGCACGGAGATCCTCATCGGGGAGAACACCTACGCCCTCGCGAAAGAGGACGTCGAGGCCCGGGAGATCGACTTGATCCGGGTCCAGGGGAAACAGGCCCCCGTCCGGGTCTACGAGCTGTTGTCCAAGAAGGGCGAGCTGCCTCCCGAGAAGGCCGGGATGGTCGAGGACTACCGGAAGGGGCTCGCCGCCTACCGGCAAAAGGAGTGGGAGGAAGCGATCCGCCGCTTCGGGGCCGTGTTGGAGAAAAACTCCCACGACGGTCCCTCCGGGGTGTACATGGAGCGGTGCGAAGAATTTCTGCGGACCCCCGCCGCCGCCGACGATTGGGACGGGGTTTACGAGATGAAAACCAAATGAGGAACCGCCTTCGAGGTTCTCAGGAATCCTTTTCGCGGAAGGAGACGCCCGTGAAGCGAATCATTTTCATCAGCTCAATTTTGGCCGCCCTGGTCGCGGCCGGATTGGCCGCGGTCCCGGCGGCCCTGGCGGAAACCGTCTACGTCCGGTCCCGCTCCGCCAAGATCCGCTCCGGCCGGACGGCGCTGGACCGGGTGGTGGAGCGGGTCCGCCGCGGCACGCCCCTCGAGGTCCTCGAAAAAGACGGGCGCTGGCTCCTCGTGAAAACGCCGAAGGACAACGAAGGCTGGGTCTACGCGTCCCGCACCACCTCGGAAGAGCCGGAGAAGGACGGCGGGCTGCTGGCCCATATAGGGAAGGAGTTCCGGGGAGACGCCGCCCGGACGGCCGCCTCGGCCGGCGCGCGCGGACTGGACAAGGTGGCCGAAGGCTACGCCCGGCGGACCGGCGTCACGGCCGCCCACATCGCCGCCATCAACCGGATGGAAAAGTTCTCGGCCCGGATCACCGAGGGGCAAGTGGAAGGCTTTCTCCGCAAGGGGAAGGTGGGGGAATATCGATGAGAAACCTGGAATTTTGGAAAAGCGCGGTTTTCCCGATGTTCGCCATCCTCGCCCTGACCTCCTGCGCCGAAGTCGAAAAAGGCGTCGAATTCATCAAGACCGAAAAGGGACAGCAAATCCTCAAGGGCGGGAAATCCGCCGTGAGCGGCCTCCTGCCCATCGGCGCCCGGGAAGAAAGGGCCATCGGCGGCGCCCTCGCCTCCCAGGTCGTCGCCCGGTATGGCGGCCTGCTCCGGAACCCCTCCCTGCTCAGGTACGTCAACCTGGTGGGGAAGGCCGTCGCCATGTCCTCGGACCGGCCGGAGATCGATTACACCTTCGGCATCCTCAACAACAACAAGGTGAACGCCTTCGCCTCTCCGGGCGGTTACGTGTTCGTGACCAAGGGGCTCCTGCGCCGGATTCAGAGCGAAGCCGAGTTGGCGTGCGTCCTGGGGCATGAGATCGCCCACGTCACGAAGAAGCACATCCTCAACGTCATCCGCCGCAGCCGGGCCATTTCCGGACTGGCCCAAGTGACGCTGGCCTCGATGGACAAAAACCCCGAGGCGTTCGACGAGATGATCCAGGAAGGGATGAAATCGCTCTTCGACAACGGCCTCGACCAGAACCTGGAATTCGAGGCGGACCACGTGGGCGCGGACTACTGCACCCGCGTCGGTTATGACCCCGCCGGCGCGCGTCAATACCTATTGACGATCCAGTCGCTCCGCCCAAAGGAGGCGGACGCCGTCCTGGAATCCACGCATCCCTCCGGCCGGGAGCGGTTGGACAAGCTGGACGAGTTCCTGCTCAAAGTGGAAGCCCCCCCCGGCGGCTGGTCCATGCTGACAGGCCGCTACCGCCGCGCCAAGGCGCGCGGGAGGATTTAGAGAATACGCAAAGGGTCCGCTGGATGACGCTAAGGCCCGACTTCCTTCAAGCAGGCCGCCGGGAAGGTATTGTAGGGGCGACCCGCTGGGTCGCCCCTACAAAGGGCGGTCTCCCAAAAGTCACATCTATCCTCTGATTTCCCGTGAGGCACCCTAAAACCGCTCCCACAACTTCGCCGCGCGCTCTCGCGCCCGGGCGAAAACCTCCTCTTCGTCAATCCCCTCAAGCTGCCGGTCGCGCATGACGATCCGGCCGCCCACGACGACCGTCCGCGCCTGCAGCCCCGCCCCGCCGTAGAGAAGGTGGCCCCAGAAGTTGTCCGCCGAAAGCGGCGTCGGCGGCCGGTAGTCCGAAACGACGACGTCCCCCGCCGCGCCCTCCCGCAGGATTCCGACATCGCATCCCAGGAATCTCGAAGCGATGGCCGGGTTGCCGGCCGTCAGAAGGTCTCTGACCTCATCCCAGGCGACGCGCGGGTCCCCGGCCTCGTGCTTTTGCAAGAGGTAAGCCGTCATGGCGGAGGCGTACATGTCCTGCGTCATCCCGTCCGTCCCGAGGCCCGCCTGAATCCCGGTCCACCGCCGAATGGCCGCGCAGCCCACGGCGTTGTTCATATTGGACTGGGGGTTGTGGACGGCGATGGTTTCGGTCTCGCGCAACGCGGCCAGGTCCCCTTCGTCCGCGTGGATGCAGTGTGCGGCGATCGAGTTCCGCCCCAGCACGCCGGCGTCGCGCAGGCGTTGAAGGGGGCGCTTGCCGTATCGCTCAAGGCTGTCCGCGACCTCGGGTTCGTGCTCGGAAACGTGGACATGGAATCCCACGTCCGCCCCCAGCGACCGGCCGGCCTCCAGACAGGCCCGCAGGGTCTCGTCGGAGAGGGTGAGCGGGGCGTGCAGGCCGAAGAGCCCGCCGAGGCGCCCGTCTCGCTCATCTTGCACCCGCTTGAGAAACCGGACGTTTTCCTCGATCCCCGCCTTCACACCGGCCTCCCCGTTGCGGTCGGTGACTTCGTAGCAGAGAACCCCGCGCAGGCCCGCCTCCCCGAAGGCGCCCGCGATAACGTCCAGGCTGCCCTCGATGGCGGAAGGGCTGGCGTGGTGATCGATGACGGTGGTGGTCCCGTTGCGGACGTAGCCGATGAGTCCGACCAAAGCGCTCAGCCGGACGTCCTCCAGATCGAGAACCCGGTCGAGCCGCCACCAGAGCCGCTCGAGGATCTGGACAAAGGTCTCGGGCGGCTCGTCCTTCAGGGCCATCCCCCGGGCCAGGGCGCTGTACAGATGCGCGTGCGCGTCAATGAGGCCGGGCAGGATCAACCGGCCCCCGGCGTCCAGAGCCTCCTCCCCGGACTTCGGACCCAGCGCGTCCGCGTCGCCCGCCCCGGCGATCACGCCGGCCTCGATCCGGACGGCGCCGGGGTTGAAGAACGGCCGGGAGGGATCGAACGTCAGGAGGGGCCCGTTGGTGATCAGCATTTCGTCGGTTCCTCTATTCAGGAGAGGACGGAGCGCGTTCCGGAACGGCGGTCCGATCTTATTCGATCTTCAGGGCTGGAAGAAATGGCCCGACAAGAAAAGCCCCGGACAATAAACCTTTGAACAGGGCCTTGCGTCCGATGGTATGATTCCGGGCATGAGTGCGCGGCGGCTCCCCACCGGGAAACCCTTCTACCGACGCCTTCGCCCGGCCGGCCTGCCCTGGCTGGCCACGTTCCTGCTCGTCATGCCGGCGCTCGCCGGGTGTTTTCCCTCGGGCGCCTCCGATCCCGAGCCGGCCCCTCCTTCCGGCAAGGAGGCAAAGACCAAAACCCCGAAAGACGTGAAAAAGGCCCCGGTCCTCAAGCGGTCGAAACCTGCGGGGAAGGGCGGGAAGCCCGGGAGGCTCTGGGTGACGGTTATCCGCGTCATCGACGGGGTCACCTTTTCCCTCGACACGCAACACGTGGTCCGTCTCATCGGCGTCCAACCCCCGAGGGCGCGCGCCGGGAGGGTATACCGGGAGTATTTCGAGCGCGTGACCACCCCCGCCGTCCGGCAGATCGTGGAAGGCAAGCGCGTTTACGTCATGCGCGACAAGGTCATCCAAGGCCGAGACGGCCGTCCGCTTCTATATATTTTCCTGAAAGACCGGACCATGCTGAACGCGATCCTCATCCAAAAGGGCTACGGCCGCGTGACCCATGAAGTCCCCTTCAAGTTTCAGGATGAATTCAAGCTCTGGGAGCACGAGGCCCGGAACGTCGGTCTGGGCTTCTGGGGGCGCGTCGGCCAATGAGGCCGCCCCGCTCCGACCGCTCGCCCCGGGAGAGATCCCTTGTTCACCGTTGAAACCGTTGCCATCGGCTCCGAGATCCTGACCGGCCAGGTCCTGGGCACGAACACCCGGTGGCTCTGCGCGCAGGTGGCCGGAATGGGGGGCGCCGTCGAGCGGGCGCACATCGTGGCGGATTCCACGGCGGACATCGCCGAAGTCCTTCGGTCCTGCCTGCGCCGCAGGCCGTCCTCGATCATCACGTGCGGGGGTCTCGGTCCCACGGCGGACGACATGACCCTGTTTGCCGTGGCCGGCGCCCTGAGCCGGGAAATGACGCTGCACCCCGAGGCGAAGGAATGGGTCCGAAAGCGTTATCAGGATCTGGCGGAGGCGGGCGCGGTTGATTCCGCCGAGATGACCCCCGCCCGCGAAAAGATGGCCTGCCTCCCCGCCGGGGCCGAACCCCTGCCGAACCGGGTGGGCGCGGCGCCGGGCGTCCGATGCCCCGCCGAGGACAGCGAGGTCATCTGCCTGCCGGGGGTCCCGGCGGAGATGCGCGGCATCTTCGAAGAGAGCCCGTCGCCGCTCTGGCGCAAGCGGTTCGGCGCGGCCGGTTTCGCCATGCGCGAGGCCTGGACCGACTGCGGCGATGAGTCGGTCCTCGCCCCCCTGCTTCATCGAGTCGCGGACGAACATTCCCGCGTGTACATCAAATCCCGGGCGGGCGCCTTCGGCCCGGACGCCCAGATTCCGCTGACCCTGTCGGCGTCCGCCCCCGCGCACGCCGAGGCGGCGTCTCAAGTGGAAGCGGCCCTGGAAGCCTTGCGCGAAATGTTGGAGGGGATCGGCGTTCGGGTCTTGGACGAGCCGGAAAGTCCGCAAACCGCGTCCGGCCGCCCCACCGCGATGCCGTCGGACAGGGTGAACCCTGTCTCCTCATCCCTTGCGCCGGGCGATGTGACCCGCGACGGCCCCCACCCCGAATCGGCAAACCTCGAGGACTTCCAGCCCGGAAGATTCCAGCAGCTTCGAGAGGCCGAGAATCCCCGGAAAGGTCTCCAGCGAGCGGCGAAGCCAGAGGTAGTCCTCCCGGCCCCCTTTGGCGAGATTCGCAAGGAAGGGAAGGAGCCACCGCAGGTACGCGAAGATGACGGGGCGCAGCGGCCCCCGCTCGGGGCGCGTCAGCTCCAGGGAAACGAAAAGCCCCCCGGGGCGCAACACCCGCGCGGCCTCCCGCAGGGCGGCGGGCAGGTCGATGACGTTGCGCAGACCGAAGCCGACCGTCGCCAGGTCGAACGTCCCGTCGCAAAAAAGGGACAGGTCCGTCGCGTCCCCCCGCAGCCAGGCCGCCTCCGCACCCGCGCGGCGGGTCCGCTCCATGGCCACGCGGATCATCGGCTCGCAAAAGTCCAGCCCCACCAGCCGGGCGTCTTGACCCAGGAGTTCCCGGAGAAGGAGAACGTAGTCGCCCGTCCCGCAACAAAGATCCAGTCCGCGGATTGGCCTGCCGTCGGCCCGATCGGACAGGTGAGCCGCCGCCCGCCGGAGGGTCTTCCTTCTCCAGGCCCGGTGCCGCCCGCCCGTGATGAAACCATTGGCCAGATCATAGTGGGGGGCGACGCGCGCAAAGAGGCCCCGGACGTGCGCCGCCTTTTGCGGTCCGGTCAATTCTTCGGGCGACGGCATCCGACTCTCCTCTGACTCCCTCCCGAGACCCCCCGGGGTGATGGGTTTCAATTCACTTTCCGCATCCGGCCCTTCTAAGTCAAAGGGCAAATCATGTCAACGGCCGAACGGGTCCCCGGATTCCCTGGAAACCGTCCCTCGCGGCCCCGCATGGAAATTCCCAGCCGCCATACGGGCGACATTTAAGGGCCCGGAAAGCATGCTAAGATTTTTTACCCGAAAGCGTTTGACCGGGTGAAATTTCCGGCTGGATCTTGTAATATTCGTTATATGGAAACATTGGCATGGAGACAGGGGTTCCGGTAGGGAAGATTTTTTTACGACTGCGAAGAGGGCTAAGGTTCTAAACACGGACGCCTCAAACGGGAGAACGAGTGATGAGCCAAGGGAAAAATATCAGCCGCCGGAGATTTGTCCAGGGTGTGGGTTGGGTCGCGGCGGGCGCGACGGTGGGGGCCTTCGCCGCTCCGCGGCGCGCGTTCGGCGCAAAAAAGGTCGTAGGCGCCGGTCTCGGACCCCCGTCGAACTCCACCATGATGCTCCCCATCATCCAGGGGCTCAAACTGGGCGAGAAGCACGGCCTCGACTTCAAGGTCAATCTCTACCGCCGCCTGGGGGCCATGTACGCCGACTTCGCCGCCCACAAGTGGGAGAGCGTGTACAACCCGGCGTTCTCCAACGCGGCGAGGTTTTACAGCAAGGGTATCCCCATCCAGCTCATGTTCACCTACACCACCGCCAACCACGCGTTCGTCTCGAAAAACCCCAAGATCCGAGAGGCGGCGGACCTGAAAGGGAAAACGGTCGCCGCGACGACGGGGTCGGGCTTCTGGGGGATGGCGGTCCTGTTCTTGCGTCAGCACGGGCTCAACTCCCGAACCGACCTGAACATCATCAGCGCCTCGCCCCCCGCGGTTGCGACGCAGCTCTATGCCGGGAAGGTGGACGCGGGGATCGTCTGGGAGCCCAACCTTTCCAAGATGTTGACCTCGGGGTTCCACCTGGTGGGCGACATGAGCGAGGGGGTCCGAAAAGAGATCGGCCTGGCCGCGGACGCGCCGGTCTGGTATCTGGGCGCTTACGGCTGGAAAGCTTGGCTGGACGAAGACCACGACCGCAACGTGAGCATCATGCGGATGTGGCAGGACGCGGTGAGCTTTTACTACAAAGAGCCCGAGCGGGCCGACAAGTTCATCAGCGCCTTCACCAAGATCCCCATCAAGGCCCTGAAGTACAGCCGTGACCACAAGTTCATGACCTTCCTTGTGGAGCCTACCAAGGACCGGAAGGACGAGATCATGGCGACGCTCAAGGGGTTCAAGTCGGTGGGCCGGCTGAAGAAGCTCCCAAACGACGGGATCCACTACAAATGGCCCACCCTGTAGGGCCAGCGGAGCGAAATACGCGGGAATCCCGCTGATTGCAAGCCGGAGAATGGCTTTATGGGCGCGGTCCTTCCACCCGGGAGGCCGCGCCCGCATACGACGAAACAGGGATCGATGCCATGACGCAGGTGGAGCATGCCGAAACCGGGGCGCGGGGCGCCCCGACGCCCGGCTCGGGCGTCCCCGTGGACTTGCCCGGGCGGCTCGGAATCGCAACCTTTTTCGTGGAGGGAATTTCCTGGAAAGCGGTGACCGCCTTTTTTGGTCTTGCCGTCATTTGGCAGCTTGTTTCCTTCATTTCCCCCGTCTGGCTGGTTCCGGGCGTTCACCTGATCCTCAAGGCGTTTTTTGAAATCGTCACGACCTGGGAGCTTCTCAGCCAAGGCTTGATCTCCTTCGTCCGTCTGATCGCGGCCATCCTCGCTTCGGTCATTGTGGGCGTGCCCATCGGTCTGTTCATGGGGCTTTCGGCCAATATCGACGATTACGTCCGGCCGATCATCAAATTCATCATGGGCGTGCCCGCGCTGAACTGGGTGATCATCGTCATCATCTGGTTCTCGGCGACGGAGCTCCGCATCGGGTTCGTCCTGCTGATGATCTGCGCCCCCATCACGATCTTCAACGTCTACGACGGGATCCGCTCCATCGACCAGAAGACCACCGACATGGTGAAGACCTTCGGGGCCAATTCCTGGCAGATGATCAGGATTCTCCTGTGGCCCTACGTAAAGTCCTTCGCCTTCACGGCCACGAAGATCAACGTCGGCGTCGGCGTCCGCGTGGTCATCGTGGCGGAGTTGGTCGGCGCCCCCTCGGGCATCGGCAAAGAGCTCGACCTGGCCAAGAGTCTTTTCGAAATGCCGCTCATCCTCGCCTGGACGCTCTGGATGATCATCGTGCTCCTCCTTCTGGAAACGGTCGTCGAGTGGCTGGAAGGCCGGGTCCTGAAGTGGCGGGTGGAAGAAGGAGGGAAGATGTAATGGCCCAGGCCCCGGAATCCTCGGGCAACGGCCGGCCCAAGATCGTCGTCCGCAACGTCCACAAGACCTTCTACCAGAAACAAAAGGGCGCCGAGGTCCGCGCCATCGCCGACCTGTCCTTCGATATCGCCGAGGGAGAGTACCTGGTCATCGTCGGAGAGACGGGCGCGGGAAAATCGGTGTTCTTCGACTGTCTTCTCGGGCTCAAGCACGTCGATGCCGGCGAAATCCTGATCGACGGGACGCCCGCGCAGAATTACCGAAAAGCCCACGTCGGCGGGATCACCCGCATCTTTCAGGAAGACCGCCTCCTGCCCTGGCGGACCGCCACCGAGAACGTCTGCCTGGGCCCCGAGATCCAGGGCGCCCCCAAAGAAGAGCAGATCGAGACCGCCCACAAGTGGCTGAAGCTCGTGGGGCTGTGGGGGTTCGAAAACTCCTACCCCAACGAGCTATCGGGCGGCATGCGCCAGCGCGTCAATATCGCCCGGGCCTTCGCCACCCACCCGGACATCCTCCTTCTGGACGAGGCGTTCGGCGGCCTGGACGAGGTGACGGCGATGCGTCTGCGCAAGGACTTCATCGACCTGGCCCACCAGCAGAAGATGACGTTCGTGATGGTGACCCACAGCATCGAGGAGGCGCTCGTCCTCGGAAGGCGGATCCTCATCTTCGGCGTCCCGGCCCACATCGTCCACACCATCGACGTCCCGGACGACATCGAGAATAACCCTTCCCTGTTTGAAGAAAAGAAGGAAGAGATCAAGCACTGGATCGCCAAAGAGGGACGGCTGAAAGCCGCGACTGACGAATAGAGGATTCATTCATCAGGGGCGGGAGAGGCAAAATCACCTGTCCCCTTCCGACAGTTCACGCGGAATAACAAAGGGCGATTCCTGTTGGAGCCGCCCTTTATGCGAACAGACAAGCCCTCTTTACAACAACCTTGAAATTCTCACCAACGCAAACTCCTCCTTAAAGCACCCATGGCGATTCGTTCGTCGAATCCATCTCTTCCATTATTTCGGTGAAAATTCCAGACTACCTCCCCTGCCCCTCGCCCCCGCCGGCCGGCGGAGGGAAGGCCGTCTTCTCCTCGAAGACATTGACCTTCGGCGGAGTCCATTCGAACCCCAGGTCCTTCCACCGCTTGACCACCCGCTCGTAAACCGGCTTGGAGAGCTTGGTTCTCGGGGAGAAATCCTTGATGTACTTGAAGTCCATACAGGCGTTGATGAGGCACTTCGAGCCCCAGGGCCGGATCTCGGGGGGGTTCAGACTGGGATCGAGGTAGGTGCTCCAAGTCTCCCGGAGGATGTCGATCGACTGTGCTGGCCGGGAGCGAGTCGCCATGGCCCAAACGACCTCCGACAGGGCGGAAGGATCGATGTCCTCGTCCACAACGATGATGTACTTGGTGAAATAGGCCCCGCCCATGCACTGGGCGGCGAGGGCCATGGTCTGCGCGGCGTGTCCGGCGTAAAGCTGCTTGATCGAGACCACGGTCATCCCCCAGCCCGCGGCCTCCGGCGGCGACCAGACCCCCTGGACGCCCGGGACCCCGAGGGCGTCGAGGTCGGCCCAGACCTTGGCGGCCTTGCTCATCCCCCAGAACAAACCGCATTCGTTCGCCCCCCCCTCCGCCATCAGGGCGCACGTCAGGATGGGATCGCTCCGGTAGCGGATGGTGTGGATGTCGACATAGGGTGTGGCGCCGATGGGACGGCCGTAATACCCGGTGAACTCGCCGAAGGGCCCTTCGGCGAAGTCCCGCCCCGGGTAGCAATACCCTTCGACGATGATCTCCGCGTTCGCGGGCAGCATCAGGCCGGTGACGTCGCTCTCGAACAGATCGATGGGGGCGTCGCCGATCCCGCCGAAGGCGTCGTACTCCGAGACGTTCTTGGGAAAGGTCGTCGCCGCGACCATGAACAGGAGCGGGTCCAGCCCCCAGACCGCGGCCACGGGGGCCGGTTCGCCCCGCGCCCACCAGGCCTCCCGATCCAGAAGGCCGTCCTTTCCGGGCGAGGCGTAGAACCCGGCCTGGGTGGGGCTTTTGATCATCATCCGATACGTGCCGACGTTCGTCTTTCCCGTGTCCGGGTTCTTCGTGACGACCGCGTCGCCGGTGCCGATGTACTTTCCCCCGTCCAGAGGCCACATCCGGGGCGCGGGAAATTTGGTGATATCGATATCGCTTCCCGACTCGACGTTCCGGTTGACGGGGGCGTCTTTCCCCGAGACCCGGCTCGGCGGGGTTTTCCGATTCATCTTCTCCTTGAGGACCTTCACGAGCCCGATCGGGTTCTTTCCCGGCTTTTCCCGGATGGCGAGGGCGACGCGGTTGACGCTGTTCCCGAGCATGTTGTACAGGGCCTTCCGCCCCGGGTGGCCCTTGATATTCTCAAAGAGCAGGGCCGGACTTTCGTCCCGCTTGCCGCTCAGGTAGGCGATGGTGGACATCTCCAGGTCCGGATCGACCTCAGCGGTGATCCGCTTGATCTCCCCGATGGCGTCGGCCTTTTCCATCCAGACGGCCAGACCGTCCGCCTCGGCGCGAGCGCCCGATTCCGCCGTCTTTTCCGGGGGGGCTTCGTTATTCATGATGGTTTCCTCCAGAAGTGATGGATGCATTCTTGGTCGCGGGCGGTCAAGTTGTCAGCTCCCGCCTCAAAACCTTCCCCACCGGACTCTTCGGCAGCGACTCGGCGAACTCGATGACGTGCGGAACCTTGAAGGGCGCGATCCGGCCCTTGAGGTCATCGCGGATCTCGGCGGCCAGAGCCTCCTTGGATTTTCCATTTTCCCGCACGACGACAATCGCCCGGATCCGGTTGCCGATCTCCTCATCCGCCAGCGGGACGACGGCCGCCTCGACAACCGCCGGGTGTCCCCGCAGGGCGCTCTCGATCTCGACGGGCGAGATGAATATCCCCCGGCTCTTGAAGCACTCGTCGCTCCGCCCCGCAACCCAGAAGTAACCGTCCTCGTCCTTCCAGGCCAAATCCCCCGTATGATACCAGCCGTTCCGCGTGACCTCCGCCGTCCGCTCGGGGTCCTTGTGATACCCGAGGAAGAAGCCGGGGTCGTCGGCCCGGATCAGGAGATGGCCGACCTCGCCCGGCGGGACGGGGCGGTCCGCATCGTCCAGGACATCAACCACGACGCCGGGAAGCGGCCTGCCGATGGAGCCCGGACGGACGGGCCGCCCCGGCCCCTGCCCTAGGACCATCTGCATCTCCGAGACGCCGTAGTGCTCGTAGATGTCGCACCCGAACCGGCGCTTCCATTCGTGGTACGTCGCCTCCTGAAGCGGCTCGCCCGTGGCGTTGAAACACCGCAGGCTCGACGCGTCATACCGCTCCTCCACGCCCTCGATTCCGAGGATGCGGCGGTAGACCGTCGCGACGGAATAAAGGACCGTCACGCCATAGCGTTGGACGGCCTCCAGGACCCGCTCGGGCAGCGCCCGGCCCTCCAGGATGGCCCCGGTCACGCCGTTCCGGAGAGGGAACAGGACGTTGTGGCCAAGCGCGCTGATGAAGCTCCACTCCCCCGTGGCCATGGCCACGTCGCCCGCCGCGGGCGGGAGTCGCAGGCGGTTGGCGTCCCCGAGGGCGGCGATCCAGCGGTGCGCGTGGCGGATGCCCTTGGGCCGGCCCGTCGTCCCGGACGTGTAGACGATGAAGGCCGGATCGTTGGCGGCGGTGTCGGCGGCCTCCAGGGGATCGGCGTCCCCGCCCTCCGACAAGTCCTCGAACGCCGCCTCGCCCTTCGCCGCGCCCCTCGCGACGATCAGCCCCAGGTCCAACTCATCCTTCAACCCGCGCAGGGGTCCGGCGACCTCATCCAGGGTGATCGCCCCCCGGGCGTCGCTGTGCTCGAGGACGTAGGCCGCCTCCTCCATCCCCAGCAGGGAGTTCAGCAAAACGGGGAGCGCGCCGATCTTGACCAGGGCCAGGAAAGACGCGACGAACTCGGGGCAGTTGGGCATCCGGAGCAGGATCGGCGCTCCGCGCGAAACGCCCCGCGTCGAAAGCCCCCGGGCCAATCGATCGACCCTCGACCTCAGCTCGGAATACGAGATTTCACCGTCCGCATGAACGAAGGCCGTCCGGTCTCCGAAGCCCGGTCCCCCCTCCCCCCCTTCCCCCCGCCGGTCCGGGAACCACCGGTCCAAGACCTCCCGGGCGATGTTCACGCGCGGGGGGATCTTCCTGTAGCCTTCGGGAAGCCCCGCTTCCTCAGCTTCCATTCCCGTCTCCAAAGGGCCAGTTGTCATAGTAGGGGCCCCGGTAGTCCGGCGCCCGCTTCTCCATAAACGCGCGGATCCCCTCCTGGCAGTCTTTCGTCCGGGTGATTTCCAGGATCGCCGAAAGCTCTTTGGAATACCCTTCCTCCGAGCGGTTGGCGTTCCAGTAGAACTTGACGAGGTCCTTGGCGTGGCGGACGGAGAGGTACGGGTTGCCCGCGATGCGGCCGGCCAGGTCAAACGCCTCATCCAGCAGTTTGTCGTGGGGCGCCACGCGGTCCACCAGACCGATGCGCTCGGCTTCCTCCGCGTCGACTCGCTTGCCCGTGAGGATCATCTCCAGGGCCTTGCCGACGCCGATGAGCTTCGGCAGGTTCCGCGACCCGCCGGCCTCGGGAACGAACCCCGCAGGGACGGCCACCTCGCCGAACCGGGCCCGGTCCGAAGCGATCCGGAAATCGCACAGCGTGCACATCTCCAGACCCGCCCCGACGGCCCAGCCGTTGATGGCGGCGATCGTGACGGGGGGCAGGTCTTCGACCTTGCGGAAGCAGCGCTGAAGGACCTGGTGGCGGAGGTCGTTGAAGAAGTAGTGCGCCAGCTCCCGGTACGGGCCGTGGATGCCCATGTCGTAATCGTCGGCCGCGCCCAGGGGGCCGGCCTCGGTCACCACGTCTCCGCCGGCGCAAAAACCCTTTCCCTCCCCCGTCAGGATGACCGCCTTGAGGTGGCTATTCCACTTGATCTCGTCGCACAGGACGTCGAGCTCCATCCGCATGCGCACGTCGATGGCGTTCATGGCCTCGGGCCGGTTCAGCTTGATGAGACCGATGCACTTCTCCTCGGGCCGGTTCGGATTCGGATGAACGGACCAGTCCAGCGCCTGGTATTTCATGGCCCCTCCTTTCGGACGGAACAGGGGGAGCGCGAAGCCCCGAAGACCTTCCGGAGCAACGACACCCCGATTGGAAATTGGAAGGTTATCGTATCCGCTTCGGGAGGGGGGCGGGGGGTGGCGGCGCGACGAAG
>PVBE011303393.1_pt1 | contig 65794 bp, 51 predicted proteins | sample 1631181 | NCBI WGS metagenome assembly PVBE01 (sample SAMN08397723, study PRJNA350692) | Marine metagenome, whole genome shotgun sequencing project. | isolation source: water | place: Pacific Ocean | collected 2012-04
CTCCCTGGAGTTGATGGAGCGCATCGACGCAGAGCTGACTGAGAATCCCTTCCTGGAGGTTGCAGAGGGGGAAGCAGGACAGACTCCGTCGGAAGACCCTACGGACCCGCATGATGACCGAGGTGAGGACGCGAACACGACTGAGGGTCTCGAGGGCATGCTCGACGAGCTTGAACGCTACGAGCGGGACTTCGGTGACAGCCCCGCGAAGACACGCCTTCCTGCCGAAGAGTCCGATCGGAAATATGAAGCCATGAACAACGCTGCTGCCGAGCCAGAGTGCTTGGCAGACGCTGTCCTACAGCAGATTGCCATGCTCAGTGTTGAAGACGAGGATCGGCAGGTTCTGGAGTACATCGTGTGGTCCCTGGACGAACACGGATACCTGCCCGAGGATCGCGAGGACGTGGCCCGCGAACTTTCCCGCCAATTGAATCGAACCGTTGCTCCCGAGGAGATCTTTGTGGGCCTGCGGCGACTGAGGCGCGTCACGCATCCCGCTTTGGGGGCCACGGACCTTCGCGACGCGCTGCTACTGCAGTTGAGTGAGGGCGAGGCCGAGCACGCCCTGGAACGCACTATCCTCACTGAGCACCTGGACGATCTGGAGGCGAACCGGTTGCCGCGCATCTCCAAAGCGACCGGACGCACCGTGGAGGAGATCAAGGCCGCCATCGAAGTCATTCGCGGCTTGGACCCTCACCCTGGCGCCGAATATGGCGGGCGCACGGCCAACACGATCACGCCCGAGGTGATCGTCGAGGAGGTGGACGGCGAGTTTGTGGTGCGACTGGACAAGGAACGCAACCGCGATCTCATCATCAGCCCCGCTTACCGCCGCCTGCTGCAGCAGAGCAGTGAGGACGAGAAGGTACGCGAGTGGGTCAAGCAGCGACTGGAGTCTGCACGCTGGTTCATCGACGCCCTACGCCAACGCCAGTCCACGCTTGAGCGCATCGCTCGCGAGATATTCAAGCGCCAGCACGGCTTCCTGGAGCGCGGCATCAGCGCCCTTCAACCCATGCGCATGCAGGAGGTGGCAGATGCCCTGGAAGTGCACATCTCCACCATCTCCCGTGGGGTATCGGGCAAGCACGCCCAGACGCCCAATGGCATCTTCCCCCTCAAGTTCTTCTTCGCTGGAGGGACGACCAAGAGCACCGGAGAGGCCACCAGCAGGGTCAGCGTCCAGGACCGCCTGCGCCAACTCGTGGACGACGAGGACAAGAGCGCCCCCCTATCCGATGACCAGCTGGCCGAGACCCTCGCCGAGAAGGATGGCATCCAGATCGCCCGTCGCACGGTAAGCAAGTACAGGCGCGCCCTGGGGATCGGCTCCTCCAGTCAGCGCCGGGAGTTCTAGCCCCGCCTGAACGGCCCTCCGGGGTGGCGACGCAAGCCACGCCAGTGTGTTAGCCTCGCCCTCTCTCCACCCCCGCACCCAACCCATGAACGCCAAAGCCACAGAATTGCGCAAGGGGATCGTCCTTCTCAAGGACGGTCAATTGCTCTTGATCACCGACTACAGTCACTCGACCCCGGGTAACTGGCGGGCCATCATCCACGTCAAGACGCGCAACCTCGAGACGGGCCAAACGGGCGCCTTCCGCCCAGCGGCCGGGGACTCCTTCGAGGTAGCCTACTTGGACCGCAAGAAGGCTCAGTACCTATACAAGGAAGGCAACGGGAACTACGTCTTCATGGACCAGGAGTCCTATGAGCAGTTTGAGATTCCCGCTGAGCAGGGCGAGAGCCCCATGGCCTACGTCAAGGAGAGCGAGGTCGTCGAGGTCACCTTCCATGAGTCCACCCCCATCAGCATCGATCTTCCACCGTCCGTGATACTCGAAGTGACCGAGGCTGAGATGGCGGTCAAGGGCAACAGTGCAACCAACGTCAAGAAAGAGGCGGTGGTGGAGACCGGCCTCAAGGTCAAGGTCCCCCTGCATATCAACGTCGGGGAGCAGATCAAGATCAAGACAGACAACGCCGAGTTTCTCGGCCGTGCCAACTGATCATCGCTTCGGATTCACCCCGTGGTTGCCGTCAGCGGTGACGGTAGACCTCCACGTCCAGATCCCGGCCTTCCTGCCGCACAGGGAATCGACGCTGCAGACGGCAACTTTCCCGCAGAAAGCCCTCGAAAGCCTCACGGGCTTCAGGCTCCCACTCTGACAGGAAGTCGGGGCGGACGACGACCCAGACCGTCTTCTTGTTCTTGGCGGCGGCGCGCCAGGCCCGCGGCCGGCTACGATCACACCAGAGGACCAGCTCCGGGCGCCGCAGATCTGTCGCACCCGGCACCAAGTAGAACTCCCCCACAGGCGCCTGCATGCCCAATATCAGATCCTGCTCAGCGCGCAGGGAGTCCACATACCCATAGGCCTCCTCCCAACGAGGTCGCTGGCCATACTGGGTGGTGAAGTAGAGGGCCAGGCCGGCCAGCAGTGGGGCGCAGAGAACAGCAACCACGGCCAGACGCAGGCTCCGTCGCGAATCCAGGGGCGCCAAGGACGTGACCCACAGAGCCACAGCACAGATAAAGGGCATGAACGACAACCCGTACTGGGCACTGGAACGCGCAAAGCCCCCAGCCAGGGCCAGGCAACCCGCACCACAGACGACAATGCCCAGGAGCACACAGCCACGCACGTCCCGAGCGCGTCCAATCACCAGAGCTCCAATAAGCGCAGCAACGGAGAGTGCAGGCGTCAGGTAGTACGCTGTGCTACGAACAAGATGCAGGAGGGAGGCCAGCGGTGGATCCTGCTTCACCTGCCTGTAGTTTTGAAAGACGTCCAGCGCCCACGGCAGAACGATCAGGCCCGCCAAGAACACGAGAGCCACCAGAGCCCTCACGACGCGGGTAGGCAGCTGAGCCGCTCCCTGCGCATCCAAGCCCTCCTCGGAAGACCTCCACTTCTTGACCAGCAGCCAGGCCAGGGCAGGACCGAAGGCCAGCGCAATACTCACAATCACGGCCTGTAGCTGGAGCAGAGCCCCCAAGGCAGCTACGCCAAGACCCAGGCAGGCCGTTGGGATGGAATTGCGCAGAAGCCCGCGCAGAACGAACCCCGCCCCGAGTAGGGAGGTCAACTGCACCATGGTGTAGAACCGCGCATTCTGGGACCAATACACCTCCCAAGGACTCAGGGCCACGAGCAGAGCCACGAGGGCCGCGCGCCTCCCACCCACCCAGGGCTGCAGGGCCCACCAGGAGGCAGGGATAGCCAGCCAACCGGCGAGAGCCGGGAGCAGGCGCAGGGAGAACTCGCTTGGCGTCTCGCCCAAGAACTCCACAGTCCAGCGCACGAGGGCGTAGCCGGGCCAGTTGTAGTTGTCTCCGTGGTGGGCATCAGCCCAGGTCAGGGCCTCGTCAAGCCACAGGCTCCACTGGCCCAGGTTGCAGAAACGGACCAAACCCAGGAGGCATGCAAGCCCGAGCCACAGGCGCACCTCCCCTCTCCCCTCAACTGGAGGGGTCTGGGGCTCTGGAGCGTCCTGGGTGGGCTGCTGAGGAGGGCCGGAAGGCATAACTCAAGCGGGAGGCGCGGATATCCGAACAATCCCAGGGTAGTTGTCGTCCGAACCAACCGAATCCCGTACTTGCCTTGGCCCTTTTCAGTCCGGAGAATCCCAACATGCGAGCTTGGACAAGCGGGCTAGTAGCCCTTCTAGCATCCTGTGCGGCGAATCAGCCCCTGCACTTCTCCAGCGCCCCCCCGGGTGCTGCCATTTTTGTCGATGGGGCGGATTCGGGTTTTGTGACGCCGGCCCTCATTCATCTGCCCGATCCCGAGGACAGCCGTATCGAGTTCGTCCTTGAGGGGTATCAGACTGCGACGCGTCAGCTGCACGATGAGCGCCAGGGCGAGCTGGTGCTCTGGAGCGAGGCAAGCACCTCGGCGAAGAGTTGGAACTTCCCTCTCTTCCTGCCCTACCGGGACTTCTTCTTCTTCTACAAGCGCGCCAACTCCTCCCGATTGGAGCAGCAAGTCCGAGGCCGGATCTTCGTGCGCCTCCGGCGCAGCAGCGATCAGTAGTGAACCGGGCCGTCTTCCTCGATCGGGACGGAACTCTCAACCGCGAGGTGAACTACCTCGCTGACCCCGCACAACTGGAGCTCCTCCCAGGTGTTGCTGAAGGCCTGTCCCGCCTTGCACGTGAGCAGTGGCTACTATGCGTGGTCACCAACCAAAGTGGCGTGGCGCGCGGACTCGTGAGCGAGGAGGCTCTGGCTGAGATCCATGGCCGCCTTCGGGAGATGCTCGCAAGCGAGGGGGCCCACCTGGATTGGATCGGCCACTGCCCTCATCACCCGGAGCACGGCCCACCGGACCTGCGCAGGGCTTGCGACTGCCGCAAACCCGAACCCGGCCTGTTACTGCGCGCCGCCGCAGAGTTGGACATCGACCTGACCCGCTCATGGATGGTGGGCGACAGTGCCCGAGATCTTGAGGCGGGCCGCTCGGCCGGTTGCCGCAGCATCCTGGTCGGCACGGGTAACGGGGCAGCGCCCCCTGAGGCCAGCGAGGCGGATGGGCAGGAGTCCGGCCTGAAAGCACCCGACTTCCTGGAAGCCGTAGACCTGATCCTCAAGGATCCGGCCCCGCCAGGGCGTAGCTAGCCGTTGTTCTTGCGCTGCACCTGGCGGAACGGATGCACGAAATTGGCCAGGGACTGGGGGCTTCGCGACTGTACCCACACGCGTCCACGACCACTGAAGCGCAGCAGTAGCTGGTCGCCAAAGAGGAAGGATCGGATCTTGCGCGCCCGGGTCAGGCTGTACTGAAGGCTGGGCTCCCACGCCACGGCATAGCCGTTGTCGATGACGTACTCGCCATCCACGTCCACAGACTGGATGTCACCGTAGGCGTGAAAGAAGAGGGTCCCCGTCCCGCTGCAGCGCAGGATGAACAGGCCCTGGTTGAAGAGACCCTTGAGCCCATCCCACTTGCTATCGCAGACCACAGACCCTGTGGAGGCCAGGAAGGCCCCGCGCTCCAGGAACAACTCCTGGCCGGTCATCGGATACTCCACAAGGTCCCCAGCTGACCCGGGGGCGAGGGCCAGCTCACACCCGTCCCCGGCGGCGACGTACTCGTTCTGAAAGAAGCTCTCGCCCGCCAGGAGCTTGCGCTTCAAGCCCTGGAGCACTCCACCGCGCGTGGAGGTCTTTACCTCAAGGGGACCTGCCATCCAGGCCATGGCACCCGAATCGGAGAGCACCCGATCGCCGGCGTCCATAGAGAGGTTGAGCAGGCTGTAGCTCGGTCGGTGTTCGATTGCGTGTTGCATAGGTAAGAATCTACCCCTGCCTGGGGGGGAGGCGCCGCCCGAGCATGGCGCCGAACTCGCGCGGGTTGTGGGACTGCACAAGCAAGCGCCCTTGACCCTCGAAGCGCAGGACAAAACCCTCGCCCGCCAGATATGAGGTGAGCCAAGACCCGCCGGTCTTGGAGAGTGTGTAGGACAGGCTGGATTCGAAGGCCACCACATGGCCGGTATCCACCACGAGCTCGCCATCCACCGGCACCTCCGAGATGCTTCCATAGGCCCCCACCAACAGGGGCCCGGTGCCCGAGACCTCCATGAAGAAGAGGTTCTCGCCGCTGAACATGCCCTTCAGTCCCTGGAAACGCGGCGTCAGGTCCAGATGCCCATCGCAGCCCAGGAAGCTGCCCCCAGCGCAAAGCCACGGCTGACTGCTCTCCACATCCACCTGCGCTACGTGCCCCTGCAGAACGGGCGCCACTCCCACCTCGCCGCCGCCGCCACCGGTCGTCTGGTAGGTGGAGAGGAAGAACGTGTCACCGCCCGCCAGACGCTTCAGTCCCGCCAACAAGCCGCCACCACGGGAGATGGTGGTCACATCGTTGTCCACGTTGCTCGAGGCACGGAACATGGCACCCGAGTCGGATTTGAACTGGTCCCCGGGCTCAAGATGCACGAGGGCCGAGTGGAAGGCGCCGTTGGGTTGGAGGGTGATATCCATGGTCTTATCTGGAAGGCTCGGGTCTAGCCGCGCAGGAAGGGGGTCAGCCAGCCCGCCGTTGCAGGTAGGTTGCGGGTCTGCACCCACAGGCGGCCGGTGCCCTGGAAGTCCATGGTCAACCCCTCACCCGAGAACAGGGTGCTCTTGAGCCCCCCCATCCCGGCGATGGAGTAGTCCAGGGTGGGCTCCCAGGCCACGACGTGCCCCGTGTCCACCCGCAGAGAACCGTCCACCTGCTTCTCGATGACGGCCCCGTAGGCGTTGAAGAAAAGCTCGCCCGTGCCGGTGGCTCGCAGGACGAAAGCGCCCTCACCACTAAAGAGTGCGCGTAGCCCACCAAAGCGCGTCTTCAGCTGGATCCCGGAGGTGCAGGCGAGAAAGCTACCCGCGGTGAGCACCAGCTCCGAGTCCTCCAGATGTTCATGCATGACCGTACCGGGGAGGCCCGGTGACAGGCTCAGGTGGCCACCTTGCGGCCCCCCATACTCGCCGACGAAGAAGGACTCCCCTCCGAAGATCTTGCGCGCAAGTCCAGCCAGGATTCCCCCCATCAGATGGGTGCGCAGCTCCAGCGCCGGGGACATCCGGCTCATGGCTCCGCTCTCCACGTGGAGCTTCTCTCCAGGCTCCAGGTCGATGGAGAGTTCGCCGTAGTCAGGGTTGCCCAGAACGTCGAGCTGCATGGGTTGCAGCCTAGCCTCACAAGGTGCCCCGGTCCAGGATGGGGTTTTTGGGGACCGCGCCCCCTCTAGGGCAGGAAGCGGGCCAGTGGCCCGGAGAGCAGGCGCGTCACTCCCTGGGGCAGGTGTCGCCAAGTGCTCTGAAGCAGGTGTAACCTGGGGTTGGAAGGATTCAGGCTGGGGAGCTCGCCGTCGCGCACCAGGTGGAAACTGTAGTGCAGGTCATGGGGCTCAAACCCCTGGTGAGACTTGAAGCGAAAGGCCCCCGAGTCCTTGCGGCTACGACCGAAGTCGAAGCGCTTGAAGCCCTGCTCTACGGCCCACTCCTGAAGAGCGAGGTACATGAAGTTGCTGGCCGAGAGCTCACGATCCGCGCCCGGGGCCGACCCGGAGTAGTAGGCCAGAAAATCCCCGCCGTAGTGAAAGGCCATGACGGCCGCCACTGCCTTTCCCTCATGCTCGATGGCGTGCACGCTGACTTCGCCCGAAAACTCATCCAGCAGGGCACGGAAAAAGGCTCGGGGCAGAGAAGGCGAGCCCAGGCTGTGCTTGTTGGCGTGGAACAAACGGGTGAAGGTCTCCAAGTGCTGCTCGCCAACCCGGTGCACGAGCCCGTGTCGCTCGCGCGCCTTACGCGCCTCTGCACGCGCCTTCTTGGGCATTCCCGCCAGGACCGCATCGGGCTCCGTGGGCAGATCCTTGATGAAGGTCGCATGCAGTGCGGACTTGGGCCAGCCCAGCCCCGGATCATCGACACAGCGCAGCTCCATTTGACCCACGCGCTCTTCCTCCGCCAGGACCCGGGCGGTCTCCGCCAGAGCGTTCGTCGCCTCGACATCCAGCCCCAGCGGCCCCCCGTACACGGCATAGGGCATGGAGATCAGGCGTAGGCGCCCTCTCAGACCCCGACACGCCATCAGGGGCAGGACGCCCACCAGCTCCTCTCCGCGGTGGGCCAGGAGGTCGCGCCCCTTGTGCCCCATGACGCGCTCAACAGCTCGCCGCCAGCCTGCCAGATGGAAGAAACTGCCGGCGGCGTGCGCGCGCACGAACGCATCTCGCGCGGCATCGTCCCGAGCCGTGCCCGCGCGCACCCTGAAGGAGACCTGGCTCATTCGTCAATCTGCTCGATGCGATACTCGCGCACGTTTCGGGCCTGGGTGAAGATCACGATCTCCCCCACCAACCCGAAGCCCACGATCTGAACGCCAAGCACGAAGGCCAACACGCCCAGGAGAAACAGGGGCCGCTGATACAGACCTTGCATGTCGTCCAGGGAGAACCACAACGCCAGCTGGACGACAGCGACAATCCCTCCGCCCAACATGGAAAGTCCACCCAGGGCGCCGAAGAAGCGCAGGGGCTTGTGGGTGAACTTGGTCAGGAACACCACACCCAGAATGTCCAGGGCTCGGCGCAGATACACTCCCGGGCCGTGCCACCCCGCGCCACCCGCCACCTCGGCAACGTGGCGTACGCGGACCTCGTCCACCCTGAAGCCGCGGTGATGCGCGATGGCTGGAAGGTAGCGGTACATGGTCCCGTAGATCGTCATCTGCTCAAGTACCTCGCGGCGCATCAGGCGCAGCGTGCAGTTCACGTCGTGGAATCGCGTTCCAACCAAGCGGCGAAGGAACGCATTGAACAGGTTCGACTGCAGGCGATTCAGCCAAGCATCTACGCGCGGTGATCGCCAGCTGGCCACAAAGTCTGCGCCATCATCGGCGCGCTCGAAGAGCGCAGCAAGCGATGACGGATCTACCTGGATGTACTGGGGGGAGGTCAGAATCCAGCGACCACGAGCATGATGGAAGGCACTTGAGAGGCAGACGGCCTCCCCGAACGGCTTGTGCAATTGGATGGTGCGCACCTGCTGATGAGAGCTGCTCTGAAGAGCCAGGCCCTCCTCCCAACAGGCCCCCGACACGCCGCTGTAGACGAGGATCGCCTCCCAAGTGCGCCCCAGCGCCTGCATGGCTTCCCCCAAGCCCTCAACCACGGCACTCACCTCAGCGCGATCGCTGAGGATCGGCACCACGAGGGTCACTTCGGGCGGGTCGCCCAGCGCATCCGGGAGAGAGGCAACCATCAGCGTGCACCTCCCTTCGGTCGACCGTGACGCTCCAGAGGGGCAAACACGCGGTCACCGTGCAGGCCGCTGACCTTGACCACGAGCTCAGCCAAGAGGCCAAGCATCACGAAGAAGGCACCTGCCATGATGGTCAGAATGTAGACCAGAAGAGCTGCCTGCCCCCAGTTGCTGGCGAAGCCTACGTGACCCACCTGCAGACCAGTACGCACGGCGAAGACCAGCGCCAGAGCCAAGAACGGCAGAGCCAAGAGACCGAAATACTGCAGAGGTGATCTCGAGAAAGAGGAGACCATCTTGACGGACAGCAGGTCCAGCAAGACACGCATGGCACGCGAGAGGCCGTACTTGCTCTGTCCGTAGATGCGAGGTCGATGGTGAACAACGATCTCGTCCAGGCGCGCTCCACTCGCCTGGGCCAGGACCGGTAGGAAGCGGTGCTGCTCCGCGTAGATAGGCAGGTTGGTGACCAACTCGCGGCGGAACGCTTTGAGCGTGCAGCCCGTATCATGGACATTAGCTCCGGTCACGAGCACGATGAGCTTGTTGGCCAAGATGGAGGGCAGGCGCCGCAACAGAAACCCATCTTGACGGTCCTTGCGCCAGCCGACGACCAGATCGCTACCCGCCTCCAGGCGTTCGATCAGTGCGGGGATGTCACGCGGGTCGTTCTGTAGATCTCCGTCCATGGTCACCACGATGGCACCACGACTCACCTCGAATCCGGCAGCCATGGCAGGGCTCTGACCATAGTTGCGCGCCAGGCGCACGATCCGGATCCGCGGGTCTGCCTGTCGCATGCGGGTGAGCACCGCAAAGCTGTGGTCGCTTGAGCGGTCATCCACATAGACCACCTCAAAGCTCGGGACCCGATCCACGCCGGCACCTTCCAAGGCCTCCACGATCTCCCCCTGGAGAAGCTCCAGGCTCTGCTCCTCATTGTAGACCGGCACCACGACCGACACGGCCACGGGTAGCCCGGCCTCGGCGGGGGTTGATGCGGGGAAAGGGCACATGGGAGGGATTCTGGGCGGGGGAGTGAAGCGTGACTAGGGGCCCACTGGGGGTCCATAGGCCCGACTTCTCTCTTATTCTTTCGAGCGTTGGGGACCCGGGCCTGAAGCCCCGGCCTGAGGCATTGCCTTTCGCCTGGAATCACGGGCGAATCTGCCAACGGGGTCCTTGGTCGCCCCCCCCCTCTCGGGCTAGGATCGGCGCATGTCCGGCTCCACTCCTCCTGCCACCTGGCCCCTGATCCTGGGCCCCACGGCCCGGGCGATCCCTCTGGAGCCCCTCCTCGCTGCCCTCCAGGGTGGCGGTCGGGTCCCCGGCAGCGGGGCGCAACTGTGCACCCTCGGTGATCTGGACGAGCTGCTGAAGACCGGCGAGGCAGACCCTCGACCAGGCCGCCTGCTTCTGGATGCCGATTGTATTCCCCCATCGGATCTGGGCTTTGTCACGCGCTTTCTGTCCCGCCATTCCCGCTGGCAGCTGTGGCTGTTCGGCGAAGACGACCACTGCCGGGCAGCTCGCACGCTCCTCACCCTCCCCCAAACCCGCTGGTGTGGCTGGCCCTTGGACCTGGAGCAACTTCAACGTCTGCTCGTCGGCACTGGCGACGGTCCTCCATCCCAGGCTGGCGGCGTGCATCCAAAACCGAGAGCGGCCAACCGACCGGCGGTGACCCAACCGCAACCTTCTCCTGCCGGTGCGCAGACAAAACTGGAGGAAGACCTGGGCAAGATCGAGTCCATCCTTGCTGGAAACACGTTGGCCGACGACCCGGCCGTCGACCTCGAGAGCTCCATCGCGGACACGGAGCCGGCCGAGTTGACCTTGACCCACGAAGAGCTCGAGGCCTTCCAAGCTTCCATTGCGGCCAACTACCCCTCGGACCCGGCCACCTCCGAGCCCGAGAAGGTCGAGGCGCCGGAACCCGCCCCGCAAGCCTCCGGCTCCCTTCCGCCAAAGTGGTACCGATCCCAGGTAGCCGACCTGGCCGATATAGCCCAGCGTCTGGACCTGGCACTGAACGCCCTCCGGGAGCAACACCAAGAGAATGACGGTGGCGGGGAGACTTCCGCCGCTCTGGACGATCCGATTGAGCGCCTGGGACATGACGCCCTACGACTGGTTCAGTTCTCTCGCACCCTGGGCTATCTGGCCGCCCCCCCCGCACAGGGCGATGACCTCATACGGCTGGACACCCTGCTTCAGGAGACCATGTCGGGGATGAGCGACTCCGGATCGGGGGGCGCGCGCTTCCTGTTCCGGGCCGAAGGCCCCTTGGAGATCCGCTCGGACAAGGGCCTCATGGTGTTGGTGCTTGACGCCGTCCTGGCCCTGGCCAACGGCGCCGCCGGAGCGGATGGTGAGGTGCGTGCCTCAGCCGTGAAGGTGGCCCGGGAAGAGGGTCCCCCCCAAGCCGAATTGCACATCTCCTTCCCCACCGGCCCCCTGGCTGAGATCCCCCCGCCGGAGGTGCTTGAACCCTACGGCTTGCGCGGCAAGCTGCCGGGACTGGGCCCCAATGCCCTGGCAGCGGCCTCACGCATCCTGGAAGGGCAGGGCGGCAGCCTGCTCTATGGAGAGGGCGACGAGCCGGGCCAGGCGCTGTTTGTTCTCCGCCTGCCCTGCGCCTAGACCCCTGACGAGCCCCGGGGTCCCGTATAGGGACAGCCGCCCCTCCGTACCTTCAGAACGCACGCGCCGACTGTCGAAAGAATTGGACATGTCCAGCTCTCACGACTCCCGACCGTACCCCCTGCAACCCCGGCCGTACCCGGCGCGGCAGGTTGGCCATACACCCTATCCGGGTACCAAGGTCCTTGTTCTCGACGCCGACCCCCAGTGGGCGCGGGCCTCTGCCCGCCAGATCTCCGAGCTGGGATGCGGAACACTCGCCCCCACCTTGAATGATTGCCTGCGACACCTGGACCAAGAGGTCTGGGATGTGATCGTGCTGGGCCCCTCTGCCCTGCCCGAAGAGGCCCTGACCCGGGTCGAATCTGCGTCGGGCGCATTCATCCTCGCCTGCGACACAACTCAGGTGTGCCCCCAACGGGTCCATGCCTACCTGAGCACCAACCCGGACAGCACCAGCCTGCGGCACGCCCTCGGGCGAGCCTTCGAGAGCTCATCGTTGGCGCAGGAAAACGCACGCCTGAAGCAGGCACTGCACCAACGCCATGGGTTTGGAAGCATGCAGACCAAGGACAAGGCAACGGCCGCCGCCCTGGAGGTTGCCCGCTCCGTAGCAAGCACACGCGCCAACGTTCTCCTCTCCGGGGAGAGCGGCACGGGCAAGACCCTCCTGGCGCGCATCCTGCATGAACACTCCGACCGGGTCGCTGAGCCCTTCGTCACCGTCAACTGCGGCTCCCTGCCCGACAACCTGCTGGAGAGTGAGCTATTTGGCCATCTCAAGGGGGCATTCAGCGGAGCCCATCAAGACCGCCAGGGTCGCATCGAAGCCGCCCATGGCGGCACCCTGTTCCTGGACGAGATCAACAGCGCCTCCCTGGACCTGCAGGTCAAGCTGCTACGGGTTCTACAGGAGCGGGTCCTGACCCCCGTCGGCGGGAACGCCGAGGTCGCGGTCGACATCAGATTGGTCACGGCAACCAACCAGGACCTGGAGGCGGAGATCCGCGCGGGGCGCTTCCGTGAGGACCTCTTCTACAGAATCCACGTGGTCAGCATCGAGCTGCCGCCCCTACGGAGACGCATGGGAGACCTGAAGGCCCTGTGCAACCTCTTCATCGAGCGATTCGCCCAGGATTACGGGAAATCCGTGCAGAGTGTCAGTGACGAATGCCTGGCTGTTCTTGCCGGTCACGACTGGCCCGGGAACATCCGACAACTCGAAAACGCCCTGGAGCGTGGGGTGCTGATGGCCCCCGGAATCGAACTCCTGCCAGAACACCTTGGAAACGAGATCCTCGAAGCCGTTGGATGGCAGTCAGGACAGCCCGCACCGGGGAGCCTCTCGGCTGGACTGGCCCAACTGGACCACCTGCCCTCCCTGAGGGAAGCCCTCGAAGACCCCGAAATGGCGATCATTACCCGAGCACTCGAACTCTGCAGCGGCAACCGCAAGCACGCTGCCGCCATGCTGGACATCAACCGCTCAACCCTCTTCAACAAGATGCGCAAGTACAGTCTGATGGACCTGCGCTTCCAGTAGAACCCGCCCCCCTTTCCCATGAAGTGGACGACGGCCACCCTAGCCCTATTCTCAGTGGGCACCTTGCTCTTGACCGGGAAGGTCCTGCTGCGCCCCAACCGCGCCACCCCCTCCGAGATCCTGGATGGGGTTCAGGCCGCGCGCGAGAGGGGCATCACAGATACGGCGCTACTACTGCGAGATCTTGATCGCGCGGTCCGCGACAGTGCTTCGGATGCATCCGAGCCCGCCGACCCGGACCTGGCCGTTCAACTGCTCCGGTGCAGGGCAGAGCTACGCGCTCACCTGGGCGACTACAAGACTGCGATGGAGGACCTCGACACGGCCCTCGCCCTTGATACGGAAGCTGAAGCCGGCCTCTCGCATCTCAAGTTGGTGTATCAAGCAGAGGACGGGGATCGGAGCGGCGCCCTGCTCGCAGCGCTCACGCTGCGTGACCGCTTTCCCAAGTTCCTTCAGGCCCACACACTTGCCGGCACCCTGGCGAGTGAGGAGGCCGCAGCGGCACTGCAGCAGGCTATCGCCAAGACAGACCAGACCCTCCTCCGCGAGGACTCCGTGAGCGCACGTCCCCTGTTGGCGACCATCGCGGCCAGGGTGACGGGCGCCGACCCCGAGCGAGCCAGGCAGGCCACCCCTCTGAGGGGGCTCTTCCTGCCCAAGCACCGGATGGAGCTGCAGCAGGTCCTTGTGCTACTCGATGAAGCCAGCCGCCTGAACAGCCAGGCACGCCGCAATCTTGCCCGTGGCGTCGCGGATGAGGGTGATTCCGCAGCAAGGGTGCTCCTCCTTGAACTCTACATGGCTGCGGGACAGAACCAGCTCGCCGCCGACCTCGGCAGTACCCTGCTGCTCCAGCCCTCAGCCAGCCACTCGGAACCCATCTTCCGTTTGACCTTCCAGAGCCTCTTGAGAATCGGCCAGAGCGCCCGAGCATTGCGCTTGGTACAGAATCTGGACTGGGCCAAGGTGCGCCCCGGGTCGGAGCTGTGCCTGGAGGTTGCGGACTTTCTGTTTGAGCATCACGCGTGGGGTCAGCTGAGCCAGGTCTCCGCCCGTCTCACGGCACTCCAGGACCGCACGACCGTAAGCGCAGCTCGGTTCTATGACGGTTTCGCCTACTCGGCCCAGGAGAAATGGCCTCAGGCTGCCAAGGCCCTGATTGAGTTCAAGCGGTTAAAGCAGAACACAGGCCCGGTCCCCTACGCTCGGCCGCGCGCCGATCTGCAACTCGCGCACATCTATAGGCGGCTCGCTGAATCCGCAGAGGACACCAGCCCGGCAACGAACCCGGTCCAGATTGCCAAGTGGCACCAATTGGAATTCGAACACCTGGGTGCCGCGCTCGGCACGTCGGTGCTGGCCGCACACCCGGGATGGTTGGAGGAGATCGACGCAGAGGATTTCATCAGATTCAAGGACGCGGGACTCGAGATTGCCAAAAGAAAAAAGGAGGAGAACGACGACGAGTACGTGGGCTACCGCAAACCCGAGGAGTACTTCACCCACGCCTTGTCCCTCAACCCCAAGAAGACCCAGGAGTGGAAGGAGGAGTGGGGCCAGATCGGCGCCGCATCCCTGAAGGCTACCGGGCACAGGCTGCCCAAACTCATGGCCTCCATGCAAACCCAGGGCCGCTCCATGCCCAACGTCGATGTCGGGCCCTGGGCTCTCCTGCAGCTCGCCGAAGATCACCTACAGAGGGGGAACCCGACTGCGGCCATGACCGTAGCCCGTGAGCTTCTCGAGACATACCCACACCTTCTACCTGCACTGGACGTCCTCATACGCAGCCAGTTGGTGCGCGGATCCAGAGAGGAAGTACTGGACGAGATCCTTCTGCGCATCCAACTCGTGGGTGGGGACTCCACCTCGTCAGGGTTCCTCGATCGTGTTGGCGCGCAAGAGCTTCCCCCGGATCAACGTAAACGCCTCATACTCCAAGACCCTTCCAACCGGGGTCGAATCGAGGTTGCGCAACATCTCCTGGAGGCGGAACAGCCGGCCCGGGCCCTGGTCGCTCTCACCCCCCAGCTTCTACCCGATGCCAAGGAAGGGGAAGAGCCCACATGGGAGACCCTCTCCCCCACCCTGCAGCTCCTCCGCGCACGGGCACTTGGAGATCTGGGCCGCTATGAGGAGGCCTCCACCATCTGGACAACGCTGCTGGACAACCCGGTACTGGGGCCCGAAGCACTGGTCTTCCTGGTTGAAGCTCAGCTCGGTTCCGGCCAGGGCGATGCGCTCGAGCCCATGGTGACCCTGCTGCTGGATGCCTTGGCACGACTCACTCCCGGCGGCCGCATCGCCGCCCTCCGGGTGGCCGATCACTTGTTGGCAGGTGGCCAACCGGCTCTGGCCGAACGCCTGCTGAACGGCATGGACGCGGTACCAGACCTGCGCGGCGGCGACATCCTTGAGCGCCTGGCCCTCGGTGCCGCCCAACGGGGAGACACCCAGGCCCTTGAGTTGATCCTTGAACGTGCTGAGGCGTTCTTGTCCAACGGCGGCGCAGAGACGATCCGAATCCTCTACGCCATCGAGAATCGCCTCTGGCCCCAACTGCCCTCCCTGGTGGCCGCCCTGCGGGCCAGCGACTTCCAGCCCAACCCACTCTCGCACACCATTCTATGCCTGCTCGAAGAGCGCCTTGAAACTGGGTGGGAACAAGCGCGATCGGGTGCAGATGCGCACCCGCAATCCGGCCTCTGGGCCATTGTTCAAGGTGCCGCCCAGTCCCTGATGGACGCCCCGATCTCCCTCTCCGGCTCCATGGGCAAGACCGGCGATGCCGACATGGCCGTGTTCCTGCGCGGAACCGAAGGAGCGAGGCAGGATCCCCGTGCTGCTCTGGGACTGCTCCTGGCCATCGAACGTCAAGGCTGGGCCACGTGGGCCCTTCCGCGCCTCTTGGAGATGGGACAGAAGGGCGGTGGTGTCCTCTGGCCCACCTACCTGGGCGGTCGCGCCCACGACTCCCTCGGCCAGCTGGAGCAATCTCAGAACCTCTATACGCTTCTCACAGAGAGCTATCCGGGGTTCATCCCGGGATGGATCGGCCTCGAGGATCAGCAACTGGCTATTACCGGCTCCCCCATCTCCGATGAAGTCATGGCTGTCCGCGCGAGGCGCTCGCGCATCCCTGGAAGGAAAGGGGGCGGCGACAGCCTGGAGGAGGCCCTGAACGAAGCCGGTCGCCTGCACCTGGCCGGCAAGAACAAACAGGCCATCAAGGGTCTCACAGAAGCCCTGGTCCCGGGCGGCGAGAACCAGGGCGATGCGCGCACCTTCCTGGCCCGCCTCCTCCACAGCCAGGGCTCGTACTCTCAGGCGGCAGTCGAATACGCTCTTGCTCTGGTCTCCGTGCCTTCCAATCCGGGCCATCCCCTCCTGAAGGAGTACCTGAATACTCTCCAACGGGCTTCCGACGAGAACCTGCCCGACGAGGCGCGCATCGACCTCGCGAGTCTCGAAGTCCTGCTCAATGCGCAGGCCCTGCACTTCCCGAGCGACCCCCTCGTGCCCTATGAGCAGGCGCGACTTGGGCTCCGACTTGAGAACCGCAACCCCGCTCTGGCATCCGATCTGGTGAGCACACTCTTCACGCAGTTTCGCAAGGCGACACGCCAGACCCCGCTCAATGACCTACGTGCTGGATCCGCAGGTGATTGGGCCCGGCTCCTGACGCGGGTCCGTCCTGACCTGGCCCTGGAGTTCATCACAGCCGACCTGGAGATCCACCCCGGTGACATCGACCTCTGGCACAACTATGCCGACCTGCTCGCTGTTCGTGGAGAGTTCGCCGAGGAGCGCGCCTTGCGTGAAGCCCTCGTGCGCATGTGCCCGGAAGCGGGCGCCCTGCAGGACCTTGCATGGATCCTGCTACGCATGGGGTCGCCCCTCCGACTGGTGAACTCCTACCTCTTGAAGGCGCAGCAGGCTGGAGGGTCTTCATCACAATCAGCACTTAACGATCGTGCCAACTTCATACGCAACCTCGCCAACATCAACCGTGCCGACGGGCGTGGCGTAGACCGCGGGGCTCTGCGCAACCTGCAGAAATTGTGGGCCAGGCGTGAGAAGCTCAGAACCGTGGATCTACCCATTCTTGGGAAGCAGTACGCCCTGGGCCTGCTCAGGCATGGAGAACAAGACGACCTCGCCGCGCTCCCACAGGTCTTGACGGAATTGCGCTCCCTTCCCCAGTGCGATCCGTACACGCGAGAGTTGGCGGTCGCCCTCGAAGGGCTGAGCCGGTGAACGGCCCCAGGCGCAAAGCGTAGCAGCGTACTCTGGTTAGCCTATCGCGCCCCACTGCGCCTACACCCCCAACACCTCGCGCATCGTTCCAAAGCGGAAGGTTGCGAGCAACTTCTCCAGGCGAGGTTGGCTCCTGTCGAGGTTCAGGTAGTGCCGCCAGGCCTTCATGAGAGGAGCCGGTACCCGTGGTTGCTCGGGATCGAATTCCCAGGGGTGCAGATACAGTGCACCGGGCCTCCCCAGCCGTGCCAGCGCTGCGCGATGCAGCCTCCCGGGTAGCAGACGGAAGTACCCCCCGCCCCCAACGGGCCAGTTCCGTCCGAAGCATCGGAAGGTCGCCACCGGAAACTCCGTCACCGGACCAGCTGGGGTCTCCACAACCGAAATGCCGGGCTCAAAGTTTGGCATGCCATACACCGGGTGGCGAACAGGGTGGATACTCGAGTCATAGAGGTACCCACGTGCGGCCAGAGCCTCCATGGCCCAGAACGTCTCATCGGTAAGGGTAAATGTGGAGGCGCGGAATCCGACGGGACGTGGGGCACCGGCCGCCATGATCGCCTCCTCCGCTCGAGCCAGGTGGTCCTCGATTCCGTCCCGCCCCACCTCCCACAGGAAGCGATGGTCGTAGCCGTGACTGGCCACCTCATGGCCCAACTCATGACAGCGGCGCACCAGGTCCGGGCGACGCTCGGCCACCCAGCCGAGGAAGAAGAAGGTCGCCCGGGCATCGTGGCGCTTGAGGGTCTCCAGGATGCGATCCATGCCCACGTCAAGGCGGCTGGATACGCCCTCCCAGGTCTCCATGGGGAACCGTTCCCGCAGGTTTGCCACGTGAAAGTACTCCTCCACGTCGAAGGACAGGGCGTGCTGCGGCTTGAGGCTCAAGAGAGGCCCTCCACAGCAGCGAGGACACGCCGCGCATTGCCACGCCAGGTCAGGTCGCGCGCCACGAGAGTCTCCCGTGCGCGCTCCCCCATCCGGGCGCGCAGGTCCGCGTCGCTCACCAATGCAGCGAGAGCCGCGCACAGGCCGTCTACGTCCCCAGGGCTGAACAGGAGCGCCTCCTCGCCAGGGGTGAGGACCTCCCGCAAGTTGGGCTGATCCGGCGCCACGCTGGGCAGGCCAGCGGCCATGTACTCGTGCAGCTTCAAAGGGGATGCATAGGGGTTGATGGCAGGCACCAGGCCCACATCAAAGGCGGGCAGAAGCGCGGGAATCTCAGAGTGGGCACGCGGACCCACAAAGTGCACGCGCTCCGCAACACCTCGCGCTTGCGCCTGCCGGCGTAGCTCCTCCTCGGCCGGACCTTCACCGATCAACACAAGGTGTGCGTCCACCAACTCCCTGGCCCCCAGGCGATCCACCACCAGGTCCAGCCGATGCCAGGGCCGGTAGTATCCCACGAACCCCAGCACAGGGCCCGTCACGGCCTCAATCCCAAGCGCCTTCCGAGCACCGGCAGGGTCGGGGTCTGCGTAGGACTCGGGGTGCACCCCGTTGGGTGTCACAAACAGCCGCTCTTCAGCGACCCCCATCTCCTTCAACATATCAGCCAGCACATGGGTGACCACGCACACCCTGTCCGCCTCCTGGAACGTCCAACGCTCGGTTCGGTTCGCCAAGCGTGGAAAGGAGAGTCCCCGGGTCTTTGAGAGCTCCAGCACCATGGGTGAGTTCACCTCCAACACCATGGGCACGCCCAACCTCCTCGAGGCGGAAACACCCGAGGTGTTCCCAAAGGCATAGCGTTCGTACAACAACTGCGCCTTGAACTCCTCCCCCGCTCTGATCAGGCGACGCCGGGCAGGAACCGAGTAGGCGTACTCAGCCAATTCGCGTGCAAAGCGTGGCAGGCGGCCCAAGGCAGACCAGGCACCCGATCCTCCCGCGTCCGGTTTCGGTTGCGGCGCGGACCCCGTTCGCCGAACCAGAGCCTCCTCGTGAACCTCGTGACCCTCGGCCCTGAAGGCCTCGATAAGAGACCTGATGTGAACGGCCTGACCGTCCTCGGCTTGGGTTCTATGGTGGTACAGGATCCTCAAACTACCCCCTCGCCAGGCTGTTCAACACAGCCTCCAAGGTATCGGTCGAGCACTCCCAAGTCAGTCCCTCAACCAGCGTTCGTAGGGAATCCCCTGCAGGGGGGGTTGCCAGTAGCTCGCCGAGCCGGCGGCCCAACGCCTCGGGGTCACGGCTATCAAGCAGCATGTGCGAGTCCCCCAACACCTCTGCGGTACCACCAGCTGCCGTGGCCAGCACAGGGCGCCCACAGGCCAGGGCCTCGAGCACAACGTTTGGCCGGCCCTCGCGGGTGGAGGTCAGCAGCAGCAGGTCTGCAGCGCCGTAGTACAACGCCAACAGCTCGGGAGCGACTTCTCCAACGCAGCGGACACGCCCCTCCAAACCCCGCGCACGGATCGCCTCGCGCACCGAGCCCTCCAGGGGCCCTGAGCCCACAAAGATCAATTGAGCGCCTGCCGGAGCCCCAGAGGCAAAGACCTCCAACGCCAGCAAGGGATCCTTGCGCCCGATCAGGTGCCCGACGACGAGGACCAGGGGGCCCTCCCCGCCCATCCCCAGTTGCTCGCGGCACTCGCTTCGCTTGCGCGGAAAGAACCGTGTGTGGTCTACGCCGTTGGGGATCAGAACTCCATGGTGCGAAGCACCAGCACTCTGACCAAGGTGGTCCATCACGCTCACGAGGTCCTGGCTCACAGCCGACCAACCAGAGGCAACCGCCAGGTACTTGCTCAACACGCTGCCCAGGTTGGCCTCTCCCGACACTTCGAGAACGTCACTGCCTCGCCCGTTGATGAGACACGGCAAACCCTCAGCGTGACACAGGGGCGCGAGAGCGGCGGCGGGCCAGGCGTAGTCACACACCACGACGTCCGGGCCGTCCATCTGCCTCCACGCGGCCCGCGCAAAACGGCGGGCATTCTGAATCGGGCGGCCAGGGAGGTGTAGGTAACGTGGACGGTGCACGGCCAGTGTCCCACGGGTCTCGCGCGCGGGCATCGCGCGAATTGCACCCCACTCCCCACCCACCAGCGGGGGCGCGTAGGGCTGTGGATGGACCACCTGGACGCTGTGACCGCGTGCTGCCAGTGCCTGCCAGCGGCGCTCGGCAAAGATCCCCCTGTGTGGCAGACCAGGGCTTGGGAATAGAGATGTAGCGACACATAACCGCAACGGGGCCGTGCTCATGCGGCCAACCTCTTCACTCCGTGCCGCTGCCGCCAATGTTCCAGCACGAGCAGGCTCCACAGCAGGCGCCCGTGATCCCGACGACCCGAGTGATGCTCTTCAGCCAGACGCTGCAGCGCACCAGGCACAAACCACTCTTCGGGGAGTCCGCGTAGGGCCTGGTCCAAGGCTCCCGCCAGGGGGCCCCTCAGCCAAAGAGCCAGGGGCGTGTCGAAGCCACGCTTGGCACCATCGAGCACTTCAGGGCTGAGCCGGGAACGCAACGCCTCGCGCAGCCGATGCTTGCCGCGTCCCCCCTGCACCTTCTCCTGAACGGGCAGATTGGCGAACCGCCCAACGAAACGGTGGTCGAGGAGAGGGACGCGCACCTCAAGGGACACGGCCATGGAAGCCCTGTCGACCTTTGCCAGGATGCGGTCCGGCAGATTGGTGTGGAAGTCTGCGTATTGGGCGCGGTACAGGGAGCAGTCCACTGCCGGCCGTCGATAGTGCTCCTCGAAAGCATGGAAGGGATCGTGATCCTTCAGAGCATGGACCAGGTCCGGATGGAGGAGGGCCACAACCTCCTCGCGGGAAGCCTGGCTGACGCTGTTCCAGTAGGACCGGCCCGGCTCACCACCCAGGTGGGAGAGAAACGTCTTGGCACGCAGGGGGCGCGGAGCCCAATCCAGCTTGGGGTAGGCGCGCCCCAATGCCCCAGCCATGGCCCGGCCGCCTCGGCCCAGGTTGGCACGCACGCGGTTCTCGGCGAGATCGTGAACATAGCGTCGATAACCAGCGAAGGTCTCATCCCCACCATCTCCGGACAGCGCCACGGTCACGTGCTCGCGCGCCATCTTCGAGACCAGATAGGTGGGAACCGTAGAGGGGTCCGCATGGGGCTCATCAAAGAACCAGGGCAGTGTCTCTGTGGCCAGGGTGGGATCGGCGTGGAGGATCTCTGCGTGTTGAACCGCCCCCAGAGACGCCGCGGTGGCGCGCGCCGTGTCCAACTCGTTGTGACTGCGCTCCTCGAATCCCACGCTGCAGACGATGGGTGCCTGGCCAAGGGCCCGGGCCATGGAGTCCACCACGGCACTGGAGTCGACGCCACCAGAGAGAAAGCCGCCCAAGGGAACCTCCGACTCCAGCCGGTCGGCGACCGAACCGTCCAGAGCGGCAAGGACCTCGTCCTGGGTGGCCGCATCCCGCAAGCCGTCCGTGGGCAGGTCCCAGAAGCGTCGCGGCTCGGCCCCCTGGCTCAAGGACCAGCTGAGGGTATGCCCCGGAAGGAGTCGCTGGATACCTCCCCAGGCGCTGTGAGGTCCGCCAACGTAGCCTTGCACAAGGTAGTCCAGGAGAGCCTCGGGACGTGCTTCCCGGGGAAGGACCTCGCTCGCCAGGATGGCCTTCGGCTCACTCCCCCAGAGGAAACCCGCAGGCGTGTCCGCCCAATACAGGGGCTTGATCCCCAAGCAGTCGCGGCCCAGCAGGATTCGTGGTTGGCCCTCCTCTCGCCAGTCTGCAATGCAAAAGGCGTACATGCCCACCAGATCCTCCACCAGGGCTCGCCCCTTTTCACGGTAGAGGTGCAGGATCGTCTCGATATCGGAGGAGGTACGGAACACGGCCCCCCGACTCTCCAGGTCAGCCCGCAGTGCACGGTGGTTGTAGATCTCACCGTTGCCCACCACCGCCAGGAGACCGTCCGCGGACTCGATGGGTTGCTGACCACCTTGCACATCAATGATCGACAGGCGACGAAAACCCATGCCGATGGGTCCGCGCAGAAGCGTCCCTTCCTCGTCCGGTCCACGGTGGACCAGGCTCGCGTTCATGCGCGCCAGACAGCCCGCATCGAGGCCCGCAGCGCCCGGACGCCTAAAGAAGCCCGTATGGCCACACACGCGCGTCAACTACCCCGCTGGGGTTGCAGGGGTGTACGGAACCGGCTCGACCTGTCGGGCGTCCGCCCGAAGCCCCGGGAGGGCCGCAGGCTCAGATCCCCGCGCCGCCCGACCCTATTCCGAGCGGGGTACTTTGCTTCGTTTTCCATTTCCTGACGCGCGACGTGCCCGAAGACCATCACGATAGCCACGTAGTGGTAGATAAGATCGAAGTGTGCACGGTTCAAGAACACGCTACCCAGAACAAACGTACCGAGCGCCGCTTCAAACATGGTGCAGTAGGACAGGATCCAACTGGAGTGGTATCTACGCCTGGCCTGCTTGCGGATCGTCCACACGTCCCAAACCGAGAGAGCAATCAACAACAGATAGAGGGTGAATGCGATCGTCCCACATTCGGCCCAGATCTGCAGGTAGCTGTTGTGAGCCACAATCACACCTTCGCCCGCCAGGATCTCAGGCGTCGGGTGCGGGTCGTACTCGGCGTAGTTCTGCTGGAAGCGGCCGAAGCCCACCCCCCAGACCGGGTTTGCCTGCACCATGCGCAAGGCAATACCCCAGGCGCGGAGTCGACTGGCCGCTGACCCCTCAGTCTCGTAGTCCTTGATGGAGTAGATGCGCTCCTTGTACTCCTTCGGCGCAAGGGCCAAGACCGCGATGGCACTCAAACCCACCAGGGTCATTCCGACCAGGCGACGGTGAGAGCGCCAGACGAGGATGGTCATACAGAACGCCAGGGCCACCGTCCCACCCCTTGAACGGGTCAACACCACGGCAATCATGGTCAGCGGGATCATCAACATGACCCCCTTACTGAGGATGGCACGCTTCTCGGATGTTCCCAGGTGCAACAGCAACGGAATCGACATGGCGAGGGCCAGGGCGAAGTCGTTGTTGTCCTCGATCATGCCGCCGGGGCCACGCTTGATGTATACGTCGCCCAGCTTGACGATACCGGCCACGCCAGCCTTCACTCCGTAGAAGGCGAAGCACATCGCAATCACCCAGATCAGTATTCGCAACTGCTCGCGCGAGCGAACAATGGCGGTGGTGAAGATCGCGACGCCCATGATCTTGACGTAGTCGACGAATCGACTCACATCGGCGGCCTCCCGACCCTCCGCCAGGAGCAGGTGCCCCGTCCCAACGACCACGACCAGGAGCACCATGATCATGGTGCGCCAATTGACCATGGGTGGGGTCTTCTCCTTGGACAACAGGTAGCCCCCAAAGGTCATGATCGCAATGTAGAAGGACCAGCGTTGATCCCGGGCAAACCCCCAAGCCAGATCCTGCAGCCGCATGTAGGCCAACACGGAGAAGAACAAGAGGCCCACAAAGGGCTTCTTGAAACTCAAGGGCATGGCCCCCAAGCAGATCAGCGTGACGAGGATGTCGCGCATGGGCGGGACTCAGTCGAGACGTCGAGCGCTACTCAAAGGCTCGCCGGAAACTCTCGAGGGACATGCGCAGATCATCCGCCAGAAGGCTCTGGTTGACCTCCCAGGCATAGGTGATGAAGCCCAGGGCGCCTACCAGGAGAATCGTGGTGCCCCCGATCAGGAGGCGCGCCAGGCTGGCTCGACGGCGCTCACGGGACGTCACGATGGTGTTGACCGTTCCAAGAACAGGCACGACCATCACGCGGGTGATATCATTCACCGTTCGGAAGCAGTTGCGACCGTATTCGGCCAAGAAGGCTCCGCCGAGACCCAGGGCAAGCCCCAGGACGGCGCTACCCAGGATGATCAGAGGAACGCTGGGCTCCGTCGGGCGCGTGGGAAGTTCAGCCTGCCGAAGGATGTTGAAAGGATTGCCCGCGGCGCTCTTCATCTCCGTCCACTCCACTTCCTTGCGGGTGAATTCATCCTCGGCCTGAGCAAGGTTGGCGTTGACGCGCAAGCGCTCGGCCTGGAGGTCGTGAAGCTCCTGATAAATGGTCTGCAGTTCACGCGTACGGGCCTCCGTGTCGCGCAACTTCACATCCAAGCCCTCGACCTTCGCGACCATGCGTGCCACGTCTAGTTCAGCGACACGCAACTCATCACCCTTCTTGAGCTTCAGCGCGTTTTGCTGCATCTCGGGAGGCACAACACTGCCAGAGAGCGCACCCGTCAAGAGAGCCAACTCTTCCTTATATCCCTTGATGCGGTCCTGGATCAGCACAAATTGGGAGTGTCCGGGCCTATACCCCTGCGTTGTCAGCAGCAGCTGGTCGTCTTGCACCTTGCCCTGCAGCATCTCTACCCGGCTCTGATAGGTCTGGCCTGCAGTGGTCGCCTGAAACGGAACCATGTCCGCCATCTTGGAGTAGGCATCCTCCAACTCCACCACCTCCTCCCCCCGGAGCACGAGAGCCCTCGCGACCTTCTCGCGCTCTTCCCGCAAGGAGAGCAACTCATCGAACTCTGGGGCCAGAGGCCGATCGCCCCAGGCAACGGTATCCCAGGGGGGAATGCCATACTGCTTGTGCTTTGTGGAGAGAGCGTTCGAGATCTCATCCAGGCGGTTCTGCATCTGCCCGCGACGTTCACGCAGTTTCTCGTAGGCACTCTCTGTAGCCCTACGACTGGCTTCGAGCACCTCCTCCTGCCACAAGCGACTGATCTCCCCCGTGAATCTCAGCGCCTTGACAGGGTCGGTATGCGCGAAGGAGATCGTGACGATCTGCTCCTTGACCGATGAGCCCAGAACAGGAGAGCTCACCGAGAGGTTGTCGATCGTGCGCTCGAGGAATTCTTCCTTCTCGATCTTGGTCAACGCGGCCCAAGGCCAGCGAAGTGACTCGATCACGGCCTTGACGCGCTTGGGGGCACGGATCACATGGGAGGCCACCTGCCCACCTGTAGTGCTTCCCTGCTGGCGATCACGGCCCCCCACGTCCCGCACCATGACGGCCTCCCGGGACACGTACTTCTTGGGCACGAGAAACGCAAAACTCGTCCCCAGTGCCAGGCACAGGCTCAGGGGGACAAGCAGCCACCCGATGCGCTTGCGCACAACGCGTACGACGTCTTCAAGTTGACTGGTGGACTCGACTTCAACAGGCATGAATCAAATTGCTCCTAGAAGCCCCCAAATAGGCCATTGCCGCCAACCCCTGCCCCGCGCCCGCGCCCGCGCCCGCGGCCGCGCCCGCGCCCGAAACCGAAGATAGGCCCGAGGGCACCCCGCAGAAGTTGCTGAACGGGAAACAAGAGGTCGTCAATAAAGTAGGCAAACTCAGCCAACATCGTGGCTGGCACAAAAATGATGTCGTACTCCTGCACCTGCATGTTGAACGTCATGTCTGCACGGTCAAGCATGTCGTTGATGTTGATGGTGAAGACGACCGGATCGATCGGGTCGGGGCGCATCAGTCGCACGCGCCCAAGGTTGGCACTGTTCTCGGCCGGACCGGCCTTCATGACAGCCTCGAAGACTGTCAGGTCACCAGGATGCTTGACCTCGCCCTCCTTGCGCACTTCCCCGAAGATGAAGTACTTCTTGCCCTGGGTCTTGATCTGGACAACGATGTTCGTGTGTTCGTAGTAGGCGCTGTAGCGCTCCTGCAGGACGGCCTCGATATCGGAGCGTGTGAAGCCAGCCACGTGCACAATGCCCACCTCGGGCATCAAGATCGTGCCGTCGATATCCACCTTCTGGGTGCCCGAGATCTCAGTGGGATGCAAGACATCCTGATACTGAACGGAGTCCCCCACCGTGGCGTAGTTCTCCTCTTCGGCGTTGCCGTAGTACTTCTTTCCGAACCCATAGTGGTTCAGGTACTGCAGAGCTCGCTTGTTGGGCGCTGTCTGACAGGCCCCCAGGAGAAGGAGAAGGGCCAAGAGGCCAAGGGAGCGGAGGCTGGGCATGGGGAATGAGTGCGGAAAGGGACGGGTCCGTGATCTAGCTATCGGCAGGGGAACCCCTGAGGTTGACCCCTGCACTGCAGGCTTCTGGGGCGCCTGCCCGATTGTCAGTGGGCCAAGGCCCCTGCCTCAGATGACTTTGGGATGCCGCGGGGCCATTTGCCAGCATGGAGAGCACTCTCAGGGCCGAAAAGGCGTCCGATGGGGCCTCCCCCCCCCACCAAGGGCCTGGAGGGCCTCTCTAGGCCTTGGAGGCCCCGTACTGGGTGTCGTAGTAGGCTCGATAGGCCCCCTCACGAACGCGCGCCAGCCAGTCCTCGTTCTCCCTGTACCACGTGATGGTCTTCGGAAGGGCCTCGTCGAAGGTAAATCGGGGCTTCCACCCCAATTCCCGCTCGATCTTGCCAGCGTCGATTGCATAGCGCCGATCATGGCCCGGGCGATCCGTCACGTATTCGATCAGGCTCTCGGACTTGTCCAGTGCACCCAGGATGGCGCGCACGATCTCCAGGTTCGGATACTCGTTGTGGCCGCCGATGTTGTAGACCTCGCCAAACCTCCCGCGCTCGAGCACGGCCAAGATCGCCTCGCAATGATCTTGAACGTAGAGCCAGTCCCGCACCTGCATTCCATCACCGTACACGGGCAGGGACCGATCCTCCCTGGCATTGGCGATCATGAGTGGAATCAACTTCTCCGGAAACTGAAACGGCCCGTAGTTGTTGGAACAACGGGTGATGAGTGCTGGGAACCCATGTGTCTCCCGAGCGGCGCGCACCAACAGATCACTGCTGGCCTTGGACGCACTATAGGGAGAGTTGGGAGCCAAGGGCGTGTCCTCCGTGAAGAACCCACTGCTGCCCAAGGTGCCATAGACCTCGTCGGTTGAAACATGCAAGAAGCGCTCCACCCCCCGATCCCGCGCCACGTCAAGCAACACCTGAGTCCCCATGACGTTGCTGCGCACAAAGGGCTGGCCGGATTGGATCGAACGGTCCACGTGGCTCTCGGCGGCGAAGTGCACCACGCTGACGGCCCCCTTCCCGGCGGCATCGAAAGCCTGCTCCACGTCGTCTTGCACGGCTACGTCCCCGCGTACGAAGGTATAGCCCTCCCTGGCTTCGATGGCGGTCAGGTTCTCCAGGTTACCGGCATACGTCAGGGAGTCGAAGTTGATGATCTTCAACTCAGGTCTCTGCTCGGCCAGCATCAAGATGAAGTTGCTGCCGATAAAACCCGCGCCGCCCGTAACGATCAAGGTGTCGCTCATAGGTCTTCGTTTCCCAAGTAGGTCTTCAGGGCATCTTGCCAGTGAGCCAGGGGGCGCCCGCGCAGAGCGGCCAGGCGGCCGCAGTTCAACACACTATAGGCCGGGCGCGGGGCGGGACGAGGGAAGGCCGCACTGGTGCATGGCTCCACCTGCACTCCCTCCACTCCTGCATACTCCAGAGTAGCGCAGGCCACGTCGTACCAGCTGGCCTGCCCCTCGCATGCGGCATGAAGGATGCCCACAAAAGGGGCCATCAGGACGTCCCACAGGGCCGGGGCCAACTCCAGGGTGGAGGTGGGCGAACCCACCTGATCCTCCACAACGCTGAGCTCCTCCCGCTCCGTCGTCAGGCGCAGCATGGTGCCCGGAAAGTGGTTCCCCCGGGGACCGTAGAGCCACTGAGTGCGCACGATGCGTGTGCCGGCGGGGTGGGCTGCCATGGCGGCCTGCTCGCCGGCCAGTTTGGTGCGACCGTAAGCCCCCAAGGGCGAGGTGGGTTCATCCTCGCGGTAGGGCTCCGATGCGCTTCCGTCGAAGACGAAATCCGTGGAGACAACAAGGAGGGCCACGTCTTCCTGGGCACACTGCCGGGCGAGGACATCGCATGCCGTGGCATTGACGCGCAGGGCCAGTTCTTCGTTGCTCTCGGCATCGTCAACAGCTGTGTAGGCCGCACAGTGGATGACTCCTGTGAATGGGCCGTGCTCATCGAACAAGGCCGCCACGGACTGAGCGTCAGCCAGATCCACCCCGCTGGCATCCACGCCGTGTGCTTCCTTGAGGTCGGTACCGACGACACCCACCCCATCAGGTGCGCACAGGAGCACCTGACTCCCGAGCATGCCCGCCGCACCGGTCACCAGAACTCTCGTCTGCGGCGCACGGAGTCCCTCAGCCTCGTGCTTGTCCATGGGGCCGTCGGTCATGGCTCGCAGTCAGTCCTTGTGATTGGCCCCACCCTGGGCCACCCGGGTGGCCGCGGAGTAGAGTGACTCAAACGTACCGGCATCCGTCCACCACCCCTCCATCACGTCGCAGGTCATGCTGCCCTGGTCGATGTACCAGTTGTTCACATCCGTGATTTCCAACTCACCGCGCTCGGAGGGCTTGAGTTCATCGATGATGTCCCAGACCTGGCCGTCGTACATGTAGATGCCGATAACGGCCATACGGGAGACGGGCTCGGAGGGCTTCTCAATGATGCGCAGCACCTTCCCATCTACCACCTCGGCCACGCCGAAGCGCTCGGGGTCGTCCACTTCCTTGAGGAGGATCTTGGCCCCCTCACCCTGCTTCCGGAAAGCAGCCACTGGCGCAATGATGTTCTTCTCGATCAGGTTGTCACCCAGGACGACGCAGACCGAGTCGCCCTGAGCCCAGTGCCGGGCCAACCCCAGAGCCTCCGCAATACCTCCCTCACCTTCCTGATAGGTGTAGTTGAGGTGCTTGAGGCCGAACTCCTTGCCATTGCCCAAGAGGGACAGGAAGTCACCGGACTTGCGCCCGCCCGTGACGATCATGATGTCGTCGATACCCGCATCGACGAGGGTCTGGATCGGATAGTAGATCATCGGCCGGTCATAGACCGGTAGCAGGTGCTTGTTGGTGATCTTGGTGAGAGGGAACAGACGCGTTCCCAGGCCACCGGCGAGGATGACACCCTTCATGGACTTGAGTCGGGGGTTAGCGGGGGAGGAATGGAGCCTGAAGGCTCCACGGGAGGAGGTCAGACCTTACACGATCGGCACGTCCTCTGCCGCAGGAGGAGCCGCCCCCGGACCATCGAGATACCAAGCCAGGAAGCTCTCCAATCCCGCCCGTACGGTCGTGCTCGGCCGATAGTCCAGCTCGGCCTGGGCGCGGGATATATCCGCAAAGGTCACGGGCACGTCGCCGGGCTGGTTGGGCTGGCGGTCCAGGACGGGCTCGCGACCGCAGACCTCACCGATCATCTGCACCAGCTCCGCAAGGGAGGTGGTCTGGGATTCCCCAAGGTTGTAGATCCCATAGCCAGCGCAATGGTCAATTGCCGCAACCACGCCAGCAACGATGTCGTCCACGTAGGTGTAGTCGCGGCGGGAGTCGCCATCCCCAAAGAAGGGGATGGGCTCGCCCTTGAGCACCAAAGCCACGAACTTATGGATCGCCATTTCAGGTCGCTGACGCGGACCGAAGACCGTGAAGAAGCGCAGGCAGGTGGTCGGGATATCAAACAGGTGGTGGTAGGAGTACGCGATCAACTCCCCTGCGCGCTTGGTGGCGGCGTAGGGCGACACCGGCCGGTGCAGCTCATCGGCTTCACAGAACGGCACCTTCTCATTGCCCCCGTACACACTCGATGAGCTCGCGAAGACGAACCGTGTCCCCGGGGCAGCGCGCAGGGCCTCAAGCAACACCATCGTGCCACGCACGTTTACGTCCTGATAGAGAAGAGGATCCTCCACAGATGGCCGTACGCCGGCCATGGCCGCCAGATGAACCAGCGTCTCGGGACGAAACTCCTCAAATAGTTTTCCCACCAGGTCGGCATCGCGAATATCGCCCTCCACGATGCGCGCCCCCACCAGGGCGGCTGCGTTGGCGCGCTTGATCGCGGGGTCGTAGAAGTCGTTGAAGTTGTCCACTACGAGCAGTTCATCCCCGCGGGCGAGCAAGCGCTCACACAGGTGGGAGCCTATGAACCCCGCGCCTCCGGTCACCAGGATCCTCATGCTTGACAAACTCCGGTTTTCATTCGACGGTGACGCTCTTGGCCAGGTTGCGGGGCTTGTCGATGTCACAGCCCCTCAGTCGCGCGACGTGGTAGGCAAACAACTGCAACGGGATGGTATTCAGGATGGGCGAGAGCCACTCAAGGGTTTCGGGCACCGCCAGTGCCTCTTCGGTCGCGGTCAGGCTCTCAGGGTCGGACCCTACACAGACGACGCGCCCGCCACGCGCCTGGACCTGCTCCATGTTGGCCCGCACCTTGCCAGCGAGAGGCCCCGCCGCATTGATCACAAAAACGCTCATGCCCGAGTCAATCAGGGCGATGGGGCCATGCTTCATCTCACCCGCAGCATAGCCCTCGGCGTGCATGTAGGAGATCTCCTTGAGCTTGAGAGCTCCTTCGAGAGCCACGGGAAAATTAACCCCACGGCCCAAGAACAAGAAGCCGGTCTGCTCCATGTGACTACGCGCAAGGTGCTTGATGTCCTCGACGTATTCCTTGGTCAGCAAGGAGCCCATCTTCGATCTGAGGATCCGCAGTTCAGAGAGGACCTCCGCCGCGTCCTCCCTGGACAGACTCTCGCGAGAGCGTCCCAGGCGAACGGCCAGTAGCACAGCCGAAACGAGCTGGGCCGTGAAGGCCTTGGTGCTGGCAACGCCGATTTCAGGCCCGGCGTGGGTCAGCACCACGCCTTCGGACTCACGTACCTGGCTGGATCCGTCCACGTTGCAGATACTCACCAATCGCGCACCGTGCTTCACCGCCAATCGAGCGGCAGCCAGAGTGTCAGCGGTTTCACCGGACTGCGAGATACAGAGGGCCAGGGTGCCAGGCACAAGGCACGGTGAGCGATAGCGGAACTCCGATGCGAAGTCCACGTCCGTGGGAATCCCCGCAAGCCCCTCGATCAGGTAGGCAGCGATCTGGCCCGCGTGGAGTGCGGTCCCACACGCGATCACTTGGACACGCTGGACGTCCGCCAGCGTATCCCCTCCCAGACGCTCGTCTTCAAAATCCACATCATCGCCCGATGCCGCGATGCGCCCGAATGCCGTGCGCGCCAAGACATCAGGTTGCTCGAAGATCTCCTTGAGCATGAAGTGCGGCCAGTGGCCCAGTCCGGCCTCCGCTGAGTTGAACTCAACGGTGGTGGCCAGGCGTTCTGCAGGACGACCGTCCTTGTCCCAGATTTCAAAGCCGTTGGCCTGCAGCCTGCCAATGTCGCCATCGTCCAGGAACACGACTCGATTGGAGTGAGCCACAAGGGCCAGAATGTCAGAGGCCAGATAGGTCCCCCCTGGCGTCGAACAAAGGGCCAGAGGGGGACCCGACCGTGCACAGACCAGCTGATTGCGTCCCCCATGGCGATCGAGAACGGCCAAGGCGTAGTAACCCTCCAGGCGTCCGAGGATAGAGCGCACGGCCTCGACCAGATCGCCCGCCTCCTCCAGGGCGCGCTCGATCAGGTGCGCCAAGACCTCGCTGTCCGTGTCGGAACGGAAGGTGACCCCCGCGCTCTGGAGCTCAGCCTTGAGCTCGGTGTAGTTCTCGATGATTCCATTGTGGACGAGGGCCAGACGGGTGCCCGTGCCCCCATGAGGGTGCGCGTTGACATCGCTCGGCGGCCCATGGGTGGCCCAGCGGGTGTGACCGATCCCCGCACACAGGTCCTCTGCGTCAAAGTCCAGGGGCGTCTCTGCCAGGCGATTATCCAGGTTGGCTATGCGGCCCTCGGATTTGATGACCCGCACGCCCTGGGAGGTGCCATCCGCCAAGGCCAGCCCCGCACTGTCGTAGCCGCGATACTCCAGGACCCGCAAGCCGTCCAGCAGGACCGGTGTCACCGGCCCCGTCGCAAGAAAGGCACCCACTATCCCACACACGATCAGTCTCCTCCGCCCCCGAGGGAAGCCTCACCAAGGACCTTCGCCTGGAAGAACTCCAGGGTGCGGGCCAAACCGGTGTCGAGATCCACCTTGGGCTCCCAATCCAGCAGGGTACGCGCCCGGGTAATATCGGGCTGCCGCACCTTGGGATCATCCTCCGGGAGATCTTTGAACACCACCTCCGACTCCGCTCCAGTCAACTCGATGACCTTTTGTGCGAACTCCAAGATGGTCATCTCGGACGGGTTGCCGATGTTGACGGGGTAGACCTCCTCAGAATTCAAGAGTCGCCAGATCCCCTCCACCAGATCGTCCATGAAGCAGAATGAGCGGGTCTGGCCGCCATCACCGAACACCGTCAAGGGGTTTCCTTTCAACGCCTGGGACATGAACGCCGGGAGGGCGCGGCCATCGTTGAGGCGCATGCGCGGCCCATAGGTATTGAAGATGCGCACGATGCGGGTGACCACTCCGTGGTAGCGGTGGTAGGCCATGGTCATGGCTTCCGCGAAGCGCTTCGCCTCGTCGTACACACCCCGTGGTCCAACCGGGTTGACGTTGCCCCAGTAGTCCTCTGATTGGGGATGCACGAGCGGGTCGCCATAGCACTCGGATGTCGACGCCAACAGAAACCGTGCCCCCTTGGCCCTGGCGAGTCCCAAGACCTTATGGGTTCCCAGGGATCCCACCTTGAGGGTCTGGATCGGCAACTCAAGATAGTCGATGGGGCTCGCGGGAGAGGCAAAGTGCAGGATCGCGTCCAGTTCACCGGGTACGTCGATGTACTCGGTCACGTCATGCTCCTCGAAACGGAAGGCCGGGTCCGTGAAGAGAGCCTCCACGTTGGCCAGATCCCCGGTGATAAGATTGTCCATGCAGATCACATTCCAGCCTTCGGCCAGAAAGCGCTCGCAGAGGTGGCTGCCGAGGAACCCGGCACCCCCGGTGATCAGAACTGTCTGACGCGTCACTTGTCGTCCTCCGTGCCGGAATCCTCAGACGAATCATCGGAGTCCTCAGCCTCAGCCTGACCAGTGTCGGGCACCACGTCGGGCACCACGTCGGGCACCACGTCGGGCACCACGTCGGGCACCACGTCGGGCACGACAGGGGGCGCTGCGACCGGGTCCGGCGCCACCGCTGGAGCGGCGGTCACGAAGTCATCGATCCAGGCCTCTTGCCCCTTTTCAAGGCGCAAGCGCAAACCATGGCCCACCACCTCGTTCTTGCCGGTAGCGCGAATACGCACGCCCTTGCCCCGCGGCGTGAGTACGACATCTCCCCGGAACGAGAGTTGCCGATCCACGTCCGTCTGGGTCTGGAATCCCGGATCCTCCTCACGCGGGGACACCCCCCCCTCAAGGATGGGAAGGTCTATCACATCCCCGGGACTCAGTTGAAACTGTTTATCCAGGTAGGCCAACCGCCCCATGCGCTTGGAGCGGTTGCGAACGCGAAGGATATCCTCGCTCTCGTGCTCAATCACAAACGGTCCCTTCTCCGCATCCAGGATGGCTCCCCCGGGAAGTCGTACCTGCTGGCCCGTTTCCGGAAAGTGGACCACGGCGGTCTCGACCTCGTGCAAGAAGAGCACGGGCTCATCGCGACTCGGGGAACCTATGACGCCGGTGCCATGGCCGATGAGCAGCACCGAGGCGCCGCCTCCGAGGATGATCTCCGCACGCCCCCCTGCCCCACAGAACACCCAGGAGCCCGCATTCAATCGCGCCTGTTTGGCATAGAAGTACAGGGGAAAGTTGGCCGACTGCCCGGGTCGGCGCACGTGAACAGGATCGGCGATGCGCACAACGAGAACCTCCTCGGGGCCCGCCGGATACTCGGACGTCGTCCCCGGGGGCAAGGGATCCACGGCCGCCACCATGGGCCCCGCATAGCGTTGGGTGCTGACATTACAGCCCGAAAGAAGAACGAGCAGGGGGACGGTCCGAAAGAGTGCTCGAGCTGGACTTGAGTTCATGGGGCTCACGGGGTGAAGGGGTGCACCGAGCTAGGGGTGGGAACCAAATGTACGCTCCACGAAGTTCGTATCGTGAAGACCTGCGAGAAAGTCCGCGTGGGACAGGACCTCGCGCTGGAAAGAGATCGTGGTGTGCGGCCCCTCCACGACGAATTCATCCAGAGCACGAATCATGCAGCGAATGGCCTCATCGCGCGTGGGTCTGTGGACGAGCAGTTTCGCAATCATGGAGTCATAGTTCGGTGGAATCGAGTACCCACTGTAACAGTGACTGTCGACGCGCACCCCGGGCCCCCCGGGGGGTACAAATGCGACTACTCGGCCCGGGGAGGGCATGAAGCCCTTGGCCGGGTTCTCCGCATTGATACGGCATTCGATGGCGTGCCCCTGATTTCGAATATCCCTCTGCTTGATCCACAGGGACTCACCCGAGGCAATGCGCAGCTGAGCCGCGATCAGGTCGACGCCGGTCACCAACTCCGTCACGGTGTGCTCGACCTGGATACGTGCGTTGACCTCGATGAAGTAGAAGGAACCGTCCTGGTCCAGAATGAACTCGACCGTACCCGCGTTCTTGTAGTTCGAGGCCTTGGCCAGCCTCACCGCGGCGGCACACATCCCCTTGCGCTGCTTGGGGGTCAGCGTCGGCGAGGGGGACTCCTCGATCAGCTTCTGGTGGCGGCGCTGGACCGAACAATCACGCTCTCCCAGATGGAGGACCTCGCCGTTGCCGTCCGCCAGGATCTGAACCTCCACGTGACGGCCACTCTCAATGAACTTCTCGAAGTAGACCGTGTCGTCCCCGAATGCAGCGGCCGCCTCAGCCTGGGCAGATCTCATGCCGCTCAGCAGACTGGGCTCGTTGTGGGCCACACGCATCCCACGGCCGCCCCCACCAGAGGCCGCCTTGATCATGACCGGATAGCCGATCTTGCGCGCCTCCTCCTTAGCCTGCTCCTCGCTGGTCACCGGCCCGTCGGAGCCGGGAACCACGGGCACCTTGGCGCCCATGGCAATCTCCCGCGCCCGCGCCTTATTGCCGACCATGGCAATCGTCTCCGCGCTAGGCCCGATGAACTCAATCTGACATGAGCGACAGACCTCAGCAAAGTGATCGTTCTCTGCAAGAAACCCGTAGCCGGGGTGGATCGCCTCAACATCCGCAATCTCGGCTGCGGAGATCACAGCAGGGATGTCCAGATAGGATTTAGCACCGGCGGCAGGTCCGATACAGATTGTCTCGTCAGCCTGCCGCAGGTACAGGGCGTCTGCGTCCGCCTCCGAGTAGACGGCAACCGTCTCCACGTTCAACTCGCGGCATGCACGGATGATGCGCTGTGCAATCTCGCCCCGATTGGCGACCAGAACCCTGCGAAACATCAGCGCGTCTTGATCAGGAACAGAGGCTGGCCAAATTCCACCGGCTCACCATCCTCCACAAGGATGTCAACGACCTCTCCGCTCATCTCTGCGTGTATCTCATTCATGACCTTCATGGCCTCAATGATGCAGACAACGCTCTCATCACCAACCGTGGCTCCGACACCCACGAAGGCATCCGACTCGGGAGAGGGCGAGCGGTAGAACGTTCCAACCATGGGGCTGGTCACCTCCTCCACGCCCGCGGCGCGGGTAGGTGTATCAGCGTCCCCATCGACACCCTCGGGTGCGCCGGGTGCAGCGGCAGCCGCATTGGGCAGGACCATCACAGGCGCATGGGCGTCGAGCCCCTGCGTCCCGCGCTTGAGGTGTACGCGCAGGCCGCTGGGTTCGTCGGAAACTTCGAGTTCGCAGACTTCGCCGCGCTCCATGATGCGCACGAGGTTGCGGATCAGTTTGAGGTCCATCAGAAAGTGGGCAGGCGGTGGCCGACCTTGGGGGTGGGTTCGTTTCGGGACAGAGTGACAGCCAGGACGAGCAAGGCCTCACGGCCCGGCAGCCATGACCGGCTCCCAAGCTTCGGCAGTGTAAGCATCCTGGACCCGAAATTCAGGGCCTGGTCCAGTCCCCTGAGGCCCCACCGGACTTTTCCAGCAGCTCGACCGCCCCCAGGCGGATGCCCTTGTCGAGCCCCTTGGTCATGTCGTAGACGGTCAGGGCTGCCAGGGTGGCCCCCACCAAGGCCTCCATTTCCACCCCCGTACGCCCCTCACAGGAGGTCCGGCACCGGACCTCCAGATGGTCCGTCCCCACGGGCTGAAAGGTGATCTCCACGTGATCCAGCCCCAATGGGTGGCACATGGGAATCAGGCCGCCCGTCCCCTTGGCGGCCAGGATGCCAGCACTTCGAGCCACCTCTTCAATAGGACCCTTGGGTCCCTCCCCGGCCATCACCTGCTCCCGAAGGCCCGGAGGGAACTCCACCAGGGCCCGTGCCAAGGCCTGACGTCGCGTGCTCGGCTTGACTCCCACATCCACCATACGTGCCTCACTCCCCCCCGGCCCCACCCGTACGTGGGGCAGGCCGGCGCTGGGCGGCGGTTTTGGGACGGAATGTTCTCGATCGTGACTCACAAGGCGAAGCCCCCTGCGAAAGCTATAACAGCCCGCGCTCAATGGTCCGCAGGGTCTCCCACATGGGGATCCTGCGGGGAATTTGGAAAACAAGAAACTGTACGCATTCGAAACCGGGCAAACCGTGTCTGAAGGCCTAATCTTCTAGGGGAGACCAGGGCAGCCACTGAGGCTACCCGGCTCCTCCTGCGCCGTCCAACCAACCCCCATCAGCATGCAGCATCGTTCCACCCCCCTGACCTCCTCCCTGGCCCTCTCCGCAACCCTCTGGGCCCTCTCCTGCGTGCAGTTAGGCACACCCTGCGACGCCAGCCCCCTGCAGGATTCCCCTGAAGACCTGCAGGCCATCCTCACGGAGAGGGTGGAAGCCGCCGCCCAGATGGGTGCCGAGGACCTGTGGTCAGCAGCCCAGAACCTGTCCTCACTGGTGGGTGACGAGGTGGGAGCCCCTTTTGACGCCGCGGTGGAACGCACCTTGCGTGCACTCAAAACCGACCTCGACGCCGGCGACACGACGCTGGGGCGCGGCGCTCTCCTCCTGGTGGCTACACGCTTCCTGGGGGATGACCCAGACCTCGAGCTGTGCGCCGATACGCTCGTTCCCCTTGTCCGCTCGGGTGACCCCGGCCTCATCGCTGCAACCGCGGAGCTTGTGGAGGGCTCGGATCTGAACCTCGCTGAGAGCGGCGTACGAGACACATTGGCCCGGGCGCTGATCACGGCCGCTCAGAACGCGGACCATCCCCCGAGCTTGCGCGTGTCCTGCGCCACAGCCGCTCACGGTGTAGGCCTCGGCAAGCAGATCCCCAAGGCGCGCACCGTGCTCTACGACTTCCTCGGCTCGGGTGATGCCCAGCTCAAGGCCGAAGGTGCCCTCGCCCTGGCCCACCTGGGAATCGTTGAGGATGTACCCGGAGTCACGGCAGAGCTGGAACGCCTGGCCGCACTACCCGGAGACCGCGGTCGTCTGGCGACGGCCTACCTGAAGCAGGTTCAAATCCGACGCCACAAGGAAACGGAATTGCGGCGTGCCCGAGACGTGGCCAGTGACCTGGCCTCACGCGGGTCTGTCGGTTCGGACCTGGGACGTATCGAGCGACTGATTCAGCTGGTTCAAGAGGCTCACATCGACGGGACCGATGTGACGCGGGCCGAGCTGATCGAGGCGGCTGCCGACGGGTTGCTGCGCAGCATGGACCGCCACTCGTCCTACTTCTCCCCAGAGGCCTTCAAGAAGTTCGAGCTGGACCTGGAAGCCGAGTACGGCGGAATCGGCGCCTACGTGGGCCTCGACCGCGACGATGGATTATTCACGATCACACGCCCCATCTACTCGGGTCCCGCCTACAAGGCGGGCCTCTACACCGACGACAAGATCGTTCGCCTGGGTGATTGGCCTACGGTGGGCGAGCCCGTCAACGATGTGATCAAGCGCCTGAAAGGCCAGCCGGGCACCTCGGTCAAGCTCTACATCTGGCGACGAGGCATGGACGCGGGCCTGATTGAGCGCCCCACCGAGGACATGGCCGTGGTCATCGAGAGGGCTCAGATCACCGTCCCACCCGTACACGCGCAGATGTTGCCCGGCGGGATCGGCCTGGTGGAGCTCACCACCTTCAGTCGGGTGGCCAGCCAGGAGCTCGCGAGCGCCATTGAGAAGCTCAAGGCCGACGGTATGCGCGGCCTGATACTCGACCTGCGCGGGAACACGGGCGGGCTCCTCACTGAGGCACGCAACGTGGGCGGCCTCTTCCTCGACAAGGGCAAGGTGGTCGTCAGCACCAAGAGCCGCGTCTACCGGCCGCGTTCATTCGCCACGAGTCGAGGCGCCATCATCCCCGACGACATGCCCCTGGTGACGCTGATCAACCGCTTCAGCGCTTCCGCCTCCGAGATCGTCTCTGGCGCCCTGCAGGATCATGGCCGCTCCAAGCTCATCGGCCAGCGCAGCTTCGGCAAGGGCTCCGTGCAGAACCTCATCCGGTTGCCCGGTGAAGCGGATGACGAATTCGCCGACGAGAACGGCAACCGTCGCCACGACACGTGGGAGACCATCACCAAGGACCACGATGGGGATGGGGAATTCGACTACGCGCCGCGCATCAAGCTCACCATCGAGCAGTACCTCCTGCCCACCGGGCGCTCGATCCATCGCAAGGTTGACGAGGAAGGCAACATCACTTCTGCGGGCGGCGTCGAACCGGACGAGACCGTCGCCCCCATGCGCAGGGAATCCTGGCGCCTGGTGGAGATGCGCAAGTTGCAGGACACCCGCAAGCTGCGAGACTGGGCGCGGGAGCAGTTTGCCGCGAGCCAGGAGGAGTTCAGCAAGCTGGCCCTGTGCGACATGGACGATCCTGGAGCCTACTCCGGCTTCGACGAGCTCTACGGGAGCCTGGACACAATCCTGTCCGAGGACGACGTGCGCTTCCTGCTGCGCATCGAGGTGCGCCGGCTCGTGCAGGACGCCCAAGGCCACGCCTTCCCCCTGGGCGACTTCCAGGAGGACAGCCAACTGCAGGCCGCGGTGCACTCCATCCTGGCGGACCTGGGCGAGACGGCCGACTCCATGGTGGCCTACGAGCGGACGTTCGATCAGATCGGGGAAGACGGTCTGGTCATGGGACTTTCCAGCCCCATGAATCTGCGCAGCGAGGACCTGGATCAGGCCCTGGCCCTGATCGCGGAAGCCGGGGGCTCGGATGAGCTCATCACACGCCAGAAGCTGCGCGAGCTGACAGACCTGATCCGCTCCATGAAGAGGAACTGACGGCGCTCGGGCCGTCCGAGGTCAGCACGCCCTACCCGCACGCCCTACTCAGGGGCGCCTGGGCCCTCATCGGGCAGAGGGTTCGCCCCCAACTCCGAGGGCAACTGGGGCGCGTAGTGAAGCTCGAAAGCCTCCTCGAAGTTGAAGACGTCTTCAAACTGGTCGAGCGTGTCACTCTCCTGGCGGTTGAGCAGCTTCGCGTCCACCAGGACGAACACGATGCGCCCCCAGTCCAGGGTGGAGTGAACGCCCCAGGAGCGCCAGACCTCCGCGGCGAGGGGTCCGAACATGCGCTCCGCCAGCGCCCGCATGCCTTCCAACAGCTCAGGGCCACTGACGTGGCGACTCGACCCGGACTCCGCCTCGCGGCCAGCAAGCGTGACGGCAGTCTCCAGTGACTCGAAGAGAAACCTGTACGCATCGAAAGAGAACCGCCCGTCCTCGGTGCAGGCATCGCGAAGAGGATCGCTCATGAGCGCCTCGTCGCCGCCGCGCAGTGGCCAGAGAGATCGGCGAGGGCACGCAGAACACGCTCGGTCAGGATCTCGGGCGAGAGGTTCAAGGCCACATCCTGCCGCGCCTGCAGGATGCAATCCATGCAAGACTCCAGCTCCCCAGCAGGGACGCCGCCGAGGGGCTCGAGGACGTCACCATGGGCGAGGCTCTCCGCTGGAACCCTGGCCGCGTGACGCCGACCGTCCAGCAGCCACTCCAGCGCCAGGTCCATCAGGGCTCTGGCCCGGGTGCGACGCTGGGCGGCGGGGGTCTTGCCGGGGAACTCCCCATCCAGCTCCCAGAAGGCCGGGCCCGCCTCGTCCGGAACCAGCCGGCCAGCCGCGAGGTCAACGATCATGGACCGCATGGGCACTCCCCCACTCTCGGCCAGCATCATGGCCTTGCCGGGGGCTCCCAGGCTCCAGCGCGCCAGGAGTTCGCGCTGTGATAGCTCTTCCAGTCCCGGCCCCTGAGCGTCGCGCTCCAGGATGTGCAAGGTGTCGGCCTGTGACAGGGAGCTCAGGTCCACGGACACCGTACGGCTCTGGATGGTCTCGAGCAGGGCGTCCGGCCGGGCCGAGGTCAAGAGCAACAGAGTGTTCTCCCCCGGCTCTTCCAGGGCCTTCAAGAACGCGTTCTGGGCATTGTCGTTCATGGAGTCCACGTCGCGCAGACACACGACGCGCCAACCACCCTCATCGGCGCGCAGGCGCAAGAAGTCCTCGATGGAGGTACCCGAGTAGGCAGACTTCGGCCGGTTCTCCCGAGTGACGATGAAGTGGATCGTCATGCGGTCCTGGCCGACGGCCGGGGGATCCACGAGAAACAGGTCCGGATGGCTGCCTGCCTGAACCCGACGGCAAGGCCCGCAGCTCAGGCAGGGCTCACCGGGGCCAGCCTCGCAGAGCATGCCCTGGGCGAGCCAGCGTGCCGCATGGTATTTGCCGATCCCTTCGGGCCCGCGCAGGATGAGGGCGTGGGGCAGGCGATCACTGCGGGCGGCATCCCAAAGTCCCTGTAGGACCTCGCCATGTCCCAGGGGCGGGTGGAGACTCGTGGAACCCATCAGCGCGGCCCCACCTGCAGTCCATCCATGTGGACGCGGATGCGCTCCGCCACCTCGTCCGCGCTGCCCTCCCCCTGCACCAGCTCTGCGGCCGGGTGGGTCGCTGCGTAGTGCCGCATGGCGCGCGCCACCTCCTCCTGAAATCCTTGCCCCTTGTCCTCAATGCGATCAGCGGACTCCCCTCGCCGCTGCTTGGCTGCGGCGGGGTCGAGGTCCAGGATCAGAACGAGGTCTGGCTCGGGATCTCCAGCCCAACTCTCGAGCAACTGGGCAAGCACCTCGGTCGGAACGCCCCCCGCACCGCCCTGGTAGGCCAGGGTGCTCGGGTGGAAGCGCTCGCATACGACCCACTGCCCTTTCTCCAAGGCGGGACGCACGAGGAGATCGAGCATCTGCCGGCGGGCGGCACAGAACAGAAGGCTCTCCACTTCGGGGCCCATGTCCTGATCCCGTGAGAGCAACAGTTCGCGCAGCCCTTCCCCAAGGGTGGTCGAGCCCGGCTCGCGTAGGTGCTGAACCTCCACCTCTCCCTCCGTGCGCAAGGAGTGCACCAGACGCTTGGCCTGGGTGCTCTTGCCGCAGCCATCCACACCGTCGAGAACGATGAAGCGGCCCGGGTACGTGGGAGTCGCGGTCATGGGCTCATGCTAACAGGGCAAGGCGCCCCACCCCAGGGTGGGGCCCTACTCGGAGTCCTCGTCGCCTCCCCCATATCCCATGGCACGCATCTGATCCTCCTGCTCGGAGCTCAGGTCGGCACGCAGGTGGGTACCCCCGGCCACCTCCCGCAGCCAGGACCGCATGGCCGTCTGGTACTGGGCGGCCAGCTCCGGGCGCACCCCGGCCAGGTTGTTGGAGGAGTCGGGATCGGGCCCATGCAGGTAGAGGAACTCCATGCCCGCGGGCTGGGCCCGGTCCAGCCCCAATTGCAGATACTCGGTCAGGTTGTGGAAGTAGTGCACGTCTCCGTCACGACACCCCGCCTGGGCCTGATTGGAGTGTACGAACCAGACGCGGCGGTTGGCCGCACCGGCGTCCTGGGCCAGCTGGATCAGGTCCAGGCCCGCGGGCTGCTGCTGTGCGCCCCAATCCTGCGCGCGCACGCCACCCCACAGCCCCAGGGTACGGGCAATGTCCGCGTTGGAGGCGCGCGCCCCGCTGACCCTGCCCGCGCTCTGCCCGGGCAGGTGCACGATCAAGGGGATCGACATGACAGCCGGATGGATGCGTTGGTGGTTGTACCAGACGTCCTGCTCCCCCAGGGACTCCCCGTGATCCGAGGTGATCACGGCCAGGGCGTTCTCCCAGATTCCAGCCTGGCTCAACCCACCCACGAGACGCTCCACCAGGTGGTCGGTGTACGCCACACTCGCGCGGTACAGGTGCCGGGCGAAGGCGCCATTGCTCACGCCGTGCAGGAACTCGCCCTCCCGGGTGAGGGTCGTGATGCCCACGCTCGGCGGTTCGGCCAACCTCGGTGGCACCTCCTCCCCCTCCTCCGCAAGGCGCTTCTCGTACTCCCGGCGGAACGCCTGGGGTGGACCGTAGGGCGTGTGCGGATCGAACAGGTGCACCCACAGAAACACCGGGGGGCGCGGACCGTCTCCCCATTCAGAGAGCCAGCGTTGCACCCCATCCAGGGTCAGCGCGCCGTCCACCGGGGCTCCCGGGGCGACCTCTAGGAAGCGGTCGAAGCCACGACCGAGCCCCGACCAGGCGGGCTGCAGGTGCTCAACCGAAACGGCGGCCGCGGTCGTGTAGCCCGCTTGGCGCAGGGCCTGGGCCAGGGTGCGAACCCCCGGAGACAGGGTCGAGCGGTTGTCCAGGACCCCATGGGTGGGGACGGCCTGGCCCGTCAGGATGGAGGTGTGCGAGGGGAGGGTGGAGTTGCAAGCGCTCAAGGCTTCCTCGAACCGGATGCCCTCCCCCGCCAACTGATCCAGGAACGGCGTGTCCGGAGGCCCGCCGTAACAGCCCAGGGCATCGGCGCGCAGGGTATCGAGGGTGACCAGGATCAGATCCGGGGGGCGCTGTTCCGGCCCGGGATCGAAGAGCATGGGGTTGGCCCACAGCAGCGACCCGCGGGAGAGCTGGCCGCTGCCCGGCGTGGCTGGCGCTGCTCCCCGCCAACCACGCAGGCGCAGTTGCAGCTCCTGGCCCAGCCAGGGGGTGAGGTCGACCCGTAGGGTCCGCCAGGGCAGGGGACGGGGCGCCTCGTGCGAGAAGCTCGTACGCGCCACCTCATCCCAAGGGTGGTAGCGACCGGGTCGCGGCGCTCGAACCTCCACGACGAATACGGTCGCCTGCTCAGGCGCACCGGCTGCGACATCCGTGGCGCTGACCTCCACCTGGAACGCGGCGGGGTGCTGGGCATCAAGCTGCATGTCCAGGGGCACGTCGGAGTCGCTGGGCCAGGTGCGTCGCTTGTCACGGGTTGGACCCATCAGCCCGCTATCACCTCCGGGGGAGGCGAACTCGCTGGACGGATCGGCTCCCCCATCAAAGTTGTCCTGCAAGAAGCGAATGGCCCTCAGGTCGTAGGACTGCGGGCCCTTCCAGCAGGGGAAGAGGCGTAGCTTGCGGATCGTGCCGCGCCAGGCGGGGTGCCCCACCAGAGAGAGGACCAGGGTCTCGGGCGCACCCCCTTGGGTGACGGCATCCACGCGCAGGCTCCCCAACGGAACGTCCGCCGGTCGCTCGTCGCTCTCCCAGGTCAGGGTGGCGTTGCCATTGCGGAAGCTGAGCAGGTCCAGCTCGATGCGATTGAAATCGGCGGCGCGCAGAGGCTCTCCGAACTCGAAGGCCGCATGGACCACCCCAGCTTCGGGGCGATACTCCGCGGCACGCACACCGCTACCCATTCCGGACTTGGACGGGTGGAAGATGGCGTTGCGTGGTTGCCATGGAGTCAGGTTCGCCGCAGCGGTCTCTGACCCGTCCACCGCAAAGGTCCGCACGAGCCGCTCCGCTCCATCCAGGGCCTCACCGGGGGAGCCGCCGCCAATGAGCTGGGGGTCCAGGTGCAGGTTACGCACCACGACCTGCTCCGCTGGGCCGCAGCCGACCAGGCCGAGAACGAGGAGGCACCCGGGCGTGCGACGCAATCTCATGAGTCCTCCCCCAGGGCGAGGGCTCGCTCGGCGTACTCCTCGGCCTTCTCCTCGTCCCCCATGGCGCGGGCACACTCGGCCATCTTGCTCAACGTGGACTGCTGCTCCTCGGCGGTGAGGGGGACGCCCTCGCGCGACTCGGGGTCCATTCCCTGGGCGAGTAGAGCAGGTAGATGTTCTGGGTCCACGCCCTGTGGCAGGCCACCGGGGGGGCCCAAGAAGCGCTGGTGGTCCAGGTCCACATCCGGCGGGACGATCAGTCCGACCTCGAATTCGCGTAGAGCCTCTTCCCAGCGCTCGTCCTGAACAAGCACCTCGGCCCAGGCCAGGTGCAGGTCGCGCCGGAAGGGATCCACCTGATTGGCCTCGTCATGGAGCTGTGCTGCGCGCTCGAAGCGCCCGGCAGCGCGATGCCATTGCGCCACCTCCAGGCGCTCCGTGTACGCCCCGGCATTCCAGCCGAGCCACCGCTCCAGGGCCCCGGCCGCCAGGTCGGGCTTCTCCATGGCCTTGTACAGCGCGCTGAGCTTGCGTTCAGCACTCAGTGCGGGCGAGTCGTAGCCGGGGAAGGACTCCTCGGCCATGAGCAGATAGCGCTCACTGTCCTCCAGGTCGTCGTCCTGCTGGCACAAGCTGGCCAGGCCCATCAGGGCGCGGTAGTCGCGCCCCCCCGCCTCCACCGACGCCTCCCAATGAGCGCGAGCCGCGGGCCGCTGTTCGCGCGCCAGAGCCATCTCCCCGCGCAAGGCCAGAGCACGGGGCCCGTCCTCCGAGCCCAATGCGGCGATGCGCAGGGCCTCCTCCGCATCCACCCGACGGCCGCGCTGCCAACTACCCCAGGCCACGTCCAACCAGCGCTGGTTCCACTCCTGCCGGTCGTCCTCTGGCGGCTCACGTCGCAAGCGCAGGCGCAGCCGGACGATGGCCTGGGGGTCCCAGCGGGGCTCCAGACGCAGGCCCTTGAGCTTGCCCCTCACGAACAGTCCGAAGGCCGCATCCACCTCTTCGGGCGTCATCCCCAAGACAGCATCCAGGGCCTGATCGAGATCCAATCCCCGGTCGAACTCCTCCAGTAGATGCACCATGGATCCGAAACCGTGGGCATCGATCAGCATCTCGCAGAGGAGACCGCCCTGGTAGTAACCAAACAGGATGCGCGGCCCGCGAAAGGCGCGGTTGAGGTCGCGCACAGGGATCAGGTTGTCGTTCGCTACGGTGTCGAGAAGCTCCCGGCGCATGTTGCGTGTCCAGGCGGGGTTACGGCGAACCTCCTCCCAGGTGGCCAGGCCCTCGGTGATCCAGCGCGGACAGCGATTGTGGCTGAGCCCCAGATGCACGACATGGCTGAACTCGTGGAAGCCCGTGCGCGCCCAGGAGAAGCGGCCCCGCATCTCAGAGAGGGGCGAGAGGGCCGTAACAACGGGCCCGAAGCACACCCCCAGAGCGGGGAAGCCCTCGAAGCCCACGGAGCGTACGGAGAAATCCCTGTGGGCGCGAAAGACCTCGATACGCGTGTCGCCCGCGGTGTGTCCGTAGCGTTGGGCCAGATCCTCGCGGGCCGCCAGGTAGAAGGGCACCAGATATGTACGCAGGACGTCTGCGGACTGGGGCTGCCAGGCAAACTCCAGAGGTCCATGGGACTCGATCACCTGCTCGCCAGCCATGCGCTCCAGTACCAGGCTGAGGTTCTTGCGCAGAGCATCCTGCCGTCCACCGGCGACCTTCTCCGAATGGGCGAGGGCCTGGGCGGCCTCGCGCTCATCACCGGTGTTGGCCAAGGCCTGCCCCAACAGACGCCAGGCATCCCAATCGCCATCGTCACGCTCCACCGCACGGCGCAGGAAGGGCAAGGCCTCTGAAAAGCGATAGAGGGCGACCAGATGGCCACCGACATCTCTCTCGGGGGCGCTGTCGGAAGGGTCATCCAGGACGAGCTCCTTGAGAAGCTGCTCACACCCCTCACGGTCGTGCTCAACCCAAGCCAGGGCGGCGCGCAGGGTGCGAACATCCCGGCGCACGGGTGCATTCTCTTGCAGCCAACCCAAGTCTGCGCGAGCCGCCTTCAGTCGGCCATCGGTCAGATCTGCCGACACCTTGGCCACACGGCCGGGGATGGAATTGGGCACCGCCCCCAGAAGCTGCCTCAGGATATCTTCCGGTGAGCGGCTCACCCGCTGGCGGTTGTAGCGGTGCAGTTCGAAGAGGCCCAGGAGCGAAGCTGCGTGGGTGGGATGCAGCTCCAGAGCTTCGCGGTACAGATCGGCAGCGGAGCGCTTGCCACTGGCCTCAACCTCTCGCTCGCTCTCGAAATACAGGGCAGCCAGGGCGGCGAGCACGTCGGGCTCGCTTCCCTCTCCCGCCCGGGCCGCGCGCTCCGCTCGAACGAAGGACTTGGAGGCCAGGGTCAGGCGACCCAGAGCCTGTGCGCAGCGACCCGCGGCCAGGTGATCGCTCCAGGAAGCATCGCGGCGGACATCCAGTCCACCCTCCAAGACGCGGCGACCCGCCTCGCGATCACCGCTCGCTTGCAAGGCGCGGCCCAAGGCCCACGCATCCGGGGCGCTGTTGCCCGCATCCAGAAGCGGCACTCTTGAGCCATCGGCTTGGTCCCACTCGCCCAACAACACGGCCAGGGCCTCATCGCGTCGGCCCAACTCCCCAAGAATCTGGGCTGTCAGACGAGCGCAAGCCGCGGACAGGGCCCGATCGCCACCGCCCATGGCATCCGCCAGGGCCCGCTGAGCCTCGGCCAGCGCCTGTGCATGGTGCCCTTGATCCAACTTGCACGCGGCCATGATGCGCCGTGCCGCGGCATCGGTGGGGTCCTCCTCGAGCATCTCGGACAACCTGCGTCGCGCCGCAGACCCGCGCCCACGGCGGCGCAGCTGGTCGGCCTCTGCGCGTTCAGCCTCCAGGAGGCCGTCCAGCCCCTCCTGGGCGGGATCCTGGGGGAGCCCAGCACCCACCCCCATGGGCGACGCCCCAAGCGACCCGGGCACCAACAGGCTGGCGCAAAGGAGCAGGATGTGGGTGCGGTAGATCCGCGTGGGTCTGGTTTGGGCCACGATTGAGGGTGCCTGGGCCGAGAGGCCCAGGAGGATCAGGGTGCCACGGCGTGAGCGCGAGGCCAAGGGAGAGAATCCAGAGGAAGTTTGTTTCGGCTGCCCGGGTTCGCTATTCCTGGATTGTATGGGTTGGGGTTCATGCATTCTGGGGAGGGAGGTGCAGCCTGCTGAGGCGGTGAAACGCGTTGCAACCCGGCCGGTTGGCCGAGGCCTCTGGCCCTGGGCGGCCCCGCTGCTCCTCGTCGCGGCCTCTTGCGCCTCATACCCCCCTCTCAAGGGAAGGGTGCCCGAAGGGCCCGGGTCGGGACCATATGGTGGAAATCCTCCGACCTACCGGGAGATCGAAACCCACCTGCGCAGTGCAGAGCGACTGCGAAAGGACCCGGACCGGCGCCAGGAGGCTCTGGACGAGTACCACTGGGTCCTCGAACACACGAGACCGGGTACTACACAGCATACGCTCGCCAAGGCCGGGAAGTCCCTCCTGGACAAACAGGTCGGGTATCACTACCCGGGGACGATTCGCCGGGCCGTGTGGGGCGCGCTCGCCGAGCGCCCACGAGAAATGGACCGGCACAGCGGCATGTGGAAGTGGATCACGGTCCACCACTCGGCCATGGAAGTACCGGCAAGGGTGCTGAGCAGCCAGCCCGTGGGTCAGGAGGCGGTGCGAGGAATCCAGACCTCGCACATGAACGGACGCGGCTACGGCGATATCGGCTACCACTTCCTGGTGGATCCTGCCGGACGCGTCTACGAGGGACGCTCCCTGAAATGGCAAGGGGCCCACGCCAAGGGCAAGAACAACGTGGGCAACATAGGCATCTGCCTCCTGGGCAACTTCGAGAACGCCCCACCCACACGCCAAGCCCAAGCCGCCCTCCACGGCCTGGTCGCTTCCCTGCGAAGTGGCTTTGCCATCGGCACCACCCACGTGGTGGGTCATGGTCACTGGACGTCAACCAAGTGTCCCGGGCGACACCTGACCACCGTCCTCAACCGCTACCACTAACGGGAGAGGTCGGGCGCCGCGGTGTGAGACTGCTCTTCGATCTGACGCACCCGGTGCAGATCCCAGGTCACCATGCGTCGCACCAGATCCTCAAAGCTCAGTTCGGGCTGCCAGCCGAGCAACTCCCGAGCGCGCGTGGCATCCCCCACCAGCTGGTCCACCTCGGCCGGCCGGCAAAAGCGTGACGAAGTCTCGACGTGCTTGCGCCAATCGAGGTTCACCTCGGCAAAGGCGCGCTCACAGAACTGCTCCACGCTATGGGTGACGCCAGTCGCGATGACCAGGTCTTCGGGCTCGTCCTGCTGCAGCATGAGCCACATGGCGCGCACGTAGTCTCCCGCGAAGCCCCAGTCCCGGCGGGCCTCGAGATTCCCCAGAACCAGCTTGTCCTGTAAGCCCAATGAGATGCGTGCTACCGCACGGGAGATCTTGCGTGTAACGAATTCCTGGCCCCGGCGCTCCGATTCGTGGTTGAACAGGATCCCGGAGACCGCGAAGCGGTCGTAGGACTCGCGCTGATTCACGGTGGCCCAGTGGGCATAGACCTTGGCCACCCCGTAGGGCGAGCGCGGATGGAAGGGAGTCTGCTCCGTCTGGGGCGCGGGAGCCTGGCCGAACATCTCCGAGGTGGAGGCCTGGTAGAAGCGCGCCTCCGGGCACACATGGCGCACGGCCTCCAGCAGTCGCGTCACACCCAGCGCGGTCACCTCGGCCGTGGAGACAGGCTCACTCCAGGACGTGGGCACGAACGACTGCGCGGCCAGATTGTAGACCTCGTGGGGTTGAGCCTGCTCCAGGACGCTCATCAGGCTGGAGGCGTCGAGCAGGTCTCCGGGGAGTAGCGTCACCTGATCTTCAAAGCCCTCCAGGCGCTCGAGCGAGGAGATGCTGGTCCGCCTGACGAGCCCGAAGACCTCGTAGCCCTTCTCCAGGAGGAACTCCGCAAGAAAGCTGCCGTCCTGCCCACTGATGCCCGTGATCAGGGCGCGCCGCTGCTCACTCATGGCGCCCAGTCTAGACGAAAAGCAGAGCCGAGGTGCCCAGCACGGCGCAGTACAGCGCGAACCATACAAAAGCACCCTTGGACAGGGTCAACACCAAGCCGCGTAGTGCACCCCACCCCACGAGGCCCGCCACAAAAACACCAGCCAGGAGAAGGGGCACCGACATGCCGCCGGCCCCAGCATCCAAGGCGTCGGGCACCTCGAGCAGTGCCGCCCCGGTAACCGCAGGGATGCTGAGCAGGAAAGAGAGCCTGGCAGCCTGAACCGTAGGCAGCCCACGCACCAGGCCGGCGGCGATGGTTGACCCTGAGCGGGAGACACCCGGAAAGAGGGCTGCGGCTTGGGCGACTCCCAGCACCAGTGCGTCGGACAAGCGCGGAGCGCCGTACCCTGCATCCTCTCCCATGGGGGCCGAGGGCTCATCGCTCCCACGACAACGTCGGCCCCACTCCCCCATGATCAGTACGAGCGCCGTACCCAACAGCCCCATGGCGGCCCACCTCGGATTGTCGGCGACGCCCCGGAAGAACTCCCGGGAGCTGAACCCCACCACGGCCGCGGGCAGACTTCCCACCACGAGCCAGATCCACATGTGCCAACGGGCGCGGGCCAGGTCCCCAACGAGCTGGGCTACATCCTTGCGGTAGGCAAAGACCACAGCGCCCAGGGTTCCCACGTGTAGAGACACGTCCAAGGCAAGACCGGCTTGCTTGACGCCCAGAGCCGCGCGGGCCAAGACCAGATGGCCCGAGGAGCTGATGGGCAGGAACTCGGCGAGGCCCTGTAGGACGGCCAGCAGCAAGACGCTGACGGGCCCGATGGCGGGCTCCATGGCAGTCTCGGCGACCGTAGCGATCATGGGGCGAGAGGTGCCTTAGTTGGCATCCGCCAAGGCCTCGAGCGGAGGGGTCCAGGAAACGCCAAAGGCCGTGGCAACGGCCTCATTCGTCAGCTTGCCCGAGATGGCGTTGGCGGCTCCGCGCAGTGGCTCGGACTCGGTCAGCGCACCGGCCGCGCCCAGGGCCGCGAGCTGCTTGGCGTAGGGAAGGGTGGCGTTGGTCAGAGCAAAAGTGGACGTACGGGGCACGGCTCCGGGCATGTTGGCCACGCAGTAGTGGATCACATCGTCCACCACGAAGGTCGGCTCCTCGTGGGTGGTGGCACGGCAGGTCTCCACGCAGACCCCCTGGTCCACGGCCACGTCCACGATCACACTACCTTTCTTCATCAGGCCCAGGTCCTCGCGGCGCACGAGCTTGGGCGCAGCCGCACCGGGCACGAGGACGGCACCCACCAGGAGGTCCGCCTTGGCCAGCTCCTCTCGCAGAGTACGACGCGTGTTGTATAGCAGGGTGCAGTTTGCCGGCAGCACCTCGTCCAGGTACTGCATGCGCTCGATATTGATGTCGAGGATCGAAACATCCGCGCGCAGGCCCGCGGCCATGCGCGCCGCGTTGGTCCCCACGATGCCCCCACCCAGCACCACGACGTGCGCGGGGCGTACGCCGGTCACTCCACCGAGGAGGACGCCGGTCCCGCCTGTGGGGCGCTCCAGGTATTTGGCTCCGGCCTGGATGGCCAGCCTGCCCGCCACCTCGCTCATGGGCTCAAGCAGGGGGAGCCTTCGCCCCACATTGAGGGTCTCGTAGGCAAAACAATGGCTGCCAGTGGCGACCACCGCATCCGTCAGCTTCTGATCTGCAGCCAGGTGGAAGTAGGTGAACAGGATCTGGCCGGGGCGCATACGGCTCCACTCCACCTCCTGTGGCTCCTTGACCTTCATGATCATTTCGCACGCCTCCCACACGGCGTCCGGGCCCTCCAGCACCTGGGCACCCGCCTCCGCATAGGCTGAGTCCGACAGATCACTTCCAAGCCCGGCTCCGGACTCCACACACACCTCATGGCCGGACTCCACGAGTTCTTCGACCCCATGGGGGGTGAGGGCAATGCGGTACTCGTGAGTCTTGATTTCCTTGACGACGCCGATCTTCAAGGGGGCCTCCAGGGTGTTGAGGGCTGAGGGGGGGGGGCTTGAGAAACTGCCGCAGAAGTCTACCCGTTCCATCCCACAGGGAAAGGCTTGGCAGGGGCAGGTTCGCAGCCTATCCTCTCGCCCCCTCGAAGCCTCAGGCTCCGAGCGTGGACCACTAGCTCAGTTGGCTAGAGCGCTACGTTGACATCGTAGAGGTCACTGGTTCAAGTCCAGTGTGGTCCACCATCCCCCCTCCTGGCGTCCCGGTCATGGAGTGGCGAGCGACTTGCCATCCAAGCGTCCCCAGGGACGACCCAGGTTGCTGGCCGGGGTCCCGCATTGACCGGAACCATACCAACGCCCCCACGCGCAGGGCCGTACCCCTCCCCCCGATGACCTCACCCCTACCGGCTCTGCTCGCACCGCTCATTTTCGCCGCTCCCCAGGACGTTAGCGGCCAGGATTCCCTGGAAGCACTGTCCAAGGTGGAGCGGGTCACGCCCGTTGTGCTGATCGCACGGGCGGTACGCCCTGCGGTAGTCTACATCGAAACCGAATCCACCCAGCGCGTGCGCAGCTTGTGGGGCGTACAGGATCGCGTCTATTCCGGCAGCGGGTCGGGGGTGGTCATCCATCCCGATGGCTACATCGTTACCAACTTCCACGTGGTCAAGGGCGCACGCAGCATCACAGTCTCTTTTGCAAGAGACCCACGCACCTACACAGCAGAGTTGGTCTCGTCCGTGCAAGCTGAAGACCTCGCACTACTCAAGATCGCCTCTCCCAATGATGCCGAGGGTCAGCCCATGCGTACCTTCCACACCGTCCGCATGGGTACCAGCGCCGACCTGATGGAGGGCGAGCGCGTGGTAGCAATCGGCAACCCTCATGGCCAAACCCACACGGTTTCGACAGGCATCATCTCCGGCCTGCACCGCAACGTGCCCGTGGCCGACCAGGATCTGCACTTCAAGGACCTCATCCAGACGGATGCGTCCATCAACTTCGGCAACTCCGGCGGCCCCCTGTTGAATATCCGTGGGGAACTCATCGGCATCAACAGCGCCATGAACAGCGCGGCCGAGAACATCGGCTTTGCCATCCCCGTGGATCGCATGCGCGAGATCCTGACCGACGTCCTCTTCCCTGAGGCGCGCAAGAGTTGGCTGGGCTTCAATCTCGAAGATGGGACACCGTTGCGAATCGCGCATGTCTGGCCCGGCAGCCCGGCGGATGTGGCGGGCATCTGCGCGGGGGACATTCTCCAGAAGCTGGGTGAGCGCAAGGTCGAGAGCCAGGAGGATTTCCTGCACGCCAGCCTGGAACTGATTCCGGGGGAGGTTGTGCCGGTCCAGGTGTCCAAGCCGGACGGGGACCAGAACACCCTCCCCATACTGGCCTGGGACAGGTACGACGGCACGCTCTTTGAGCGCATGGGTTTGACCGTCAGGGAAGCCCAGGTGAACTCCCGCATCTGGGTCCTGGTGCAAGAGGTCATCCCGGACGGCCCAGCAGAACACGTGGGAATCCGTGCAGGCGATCTGATCCCGGCCGTGGAGACCGTCATCGATGGCATGCGCTACCCGGTCTGGATTCGAAGCAGGGGCACCCTGGTGCAACTGATTTCAGGCCTAGAACCGGGACACATCCTGAAATTGGATGTCTACCGCGACGACGACAAGAACCGCAAGCTGTCGCGGGACGAGCTCTACGAGGGCACCCTCACCCTGCGCTAGGTTCGCCAAATTGGCGAACTTGACTCAAAACGGGGCTTACTCGGCGCCTTGACTGGGGCACAATTCCCCTGTCGAAGCGTTCAGGGACGCCGGTTCCGCGCCGATCTTCCTCTCGCACGCCCATCACCCCCTATGCAAGCCCTGCTTCAGTTCTCCGAGCGCTTCGGCAGCATGCTCTCCCGCGTGCTCCTGACGGTCCTGTACTTCCTCGTCCTCGGCCCCTTCGCCATCTTCTATCGCCTGTGCGCCGACCCCCTCAGGATCCGACGCCCGGCGCGTGGAAACTGGACGGCCTGGGAAGAGACCAACGAGACTCTGCCCCAAGCCCGCCGGCAAGACTAGCTCCATGATCATCCTCGGGCTCTCGTTCTACTACCACGACTCATCGGCCGCCCTCGTGCGCGATGGGGTTCTCATCGCCGCAGCCGAGGAGGAGCGCTTCAGCCGCGTCAAGCACGATTCGGGCTTCCCGGGCCTGGCCATCGAGTTCGTACTCAAGACCGCTGGCATCACCGCGGACGATGTGGACTTCGTGGTGTTCTACGAGAAACCCTTCGTCAAGTTCGAGCGCATGCTGCTGACCGCCATGGCGACCTTCCCCAGGTCCCTGCCGGTCTTCCGCGAGTCCATGCAGCGCTGGATCTCCGACAAGCTGTGGATCAAGCCCATGATGTGCCGCGAGCTGGGTGTGCCCCGCTCCAAGCTCCTGTTTGCGGACCACCACATGAGCCATGCGGCTTCGAGCTACTACACGTCGCCCTTTGAAGAGTCCGCCATCCTGACCGTGGACGGCGCGGGTGAGTGGACGACTTCAACCATGGGAATCGGAAGGGGCAACAAGATCGAGATCGTCAAGGAGATGCGCTTCCCCCACTCCCTGGGATTGCTGTACTCCGCCTTCACTGCTTACTGCGGCTTCGAGATCAACGAGGGCGAGTACAAGCTGATGGGCATGCATCCCTATGGCGAACCGCGCTACGTGGATCAGATCTTCGAGCTCCTGAAGGTCGATGACGACGGCAGCGTCTGGCAGAACATGGACTTCTTCTCCTACCACTGGTCCACCGACGACACGCTCTCTCCAGCCTTTGAGAAGCACTTCGGCCGCCCGCGCCGGGACCCCAAGCTGCAGGACCAGTCCCTGGACCCCTACTACTGTGACATGGCGGCCAGCATCCAGCGCGCCACCGAGATGATCCTGCTGCGCATGATCAACCACCTGCACGAGATCTCCGGCGGCATGAAGACCCTGTGCCTTGCGGGCGGCGTCGCGCTGAACTCAGTGGCCAACTACAAGCTCTTGCGGGATGGCCCCTTCGATGATGTCTACATCCACCCCGCGCCCGGGGACGATGGAGGCTCGGTGGGCGCGGCCTACTGGGCCTACAACCACATCCTCGAGCAGCCCCGGGGCCCCGCCCTGGAGGACGCCTTCCTGGGCAGCGAGCACAGCGATGCCGATGTAGAGGCCTTCTTGAAGGGCAACGACATCGCCTTTGAGAAGATCGAGGATGACGGCGAGTTCTTCAAGCGGGTCGCTCAGGAGCTGGCCAACGGCCAGGTCTGCGGCTGGTTCCGTGGGCGCTTTGAGTGGGGCCCACGCGCGCTGGGGTCGCGCTCCATCATCGCCGACCCGCGACGCGAGGAGATGAAGGAGAAGCTCAACGAGAAAATCAAGTTCCGCGAGGCCTTCCGACCCTTCGCCCCCTCGGTCCTCGAAGAGCGCGCCAACGAGTTCTTCGAATTTCCCGAAGCCGAGCGCCACTACCCGGCGCGCTTCATGCTCTACGTGGCCCCCGTGCGTGAAGAGAAGCGCTCGGTCCTGCCGGCCATCACCCATGAGGACGGGTCGGGCCGCCTGCAGACCGTCTACAAGAAGACCAACGCTGCCTACCACGCCATCATCGAGGAGTTCGGCAAGCTGACCGACGTGCCGGTGATCATGAACACCTCCTTCAACCTGAAGGGCGAGCCCATCGTCGAGTCACCAGCCCACGCCTTCAACACCTTCAGCCTGAGTGGTATGGATCTGCTCTTCCTGAACAACTACATCGTCCGCGCGGATGCCAAGAAGCAGATCGCGGAGACGCGCTTCCACCTGCGTCACGAGGGAGACTCCGTCACCCAGATGGTGAGCTGACCCCCATGAAGTTCATCAACGTCGCCCTCGCCCTGCTCGTCAGCCTGGCCATTGGCCTGGGTGTCTTTGAGGGCGGGCTACGCCTCCTGGGCCTGGGTCCGCCCGTCACGCTGAACGCGTTCGACGCCGACCTGGGTTGGAGCAAGACCCCGTCTACGACGCTCCGGCGTGGCAACGCCGAGGGTTTCGAGGTTGAGTTCACCTTCAACGCCGCCGGCCTGCGGGATGATGCCGGAGTGACGGCGGGAGCCCTACCCGATGCCTACCGCGTCATCGCCCTGGGGGATTCATTTACCCTGGGCTTCTCGGTGAAGCGCGACGACCTCTTCGTCGACCTGCTTGAGGGCTGGTGGAATGCCGAGGGACGCGGGGTGCAGATCGTGAACACGGGCACCGAGGGCTACTCCACCGACCAGGAGGTGGCCTGGCTTGAGACCCACGGCGCCGCCTGGGACCCCGACCTCGTCCTGCTCTTCACCTACGAGAACGATCTGTTCTGGAACGGCCAGTCCCACTACACGGACCTGCCCAAACCACGCTACACGGCTGCGGGAACCCGAGAACCCGGCGCTCTGCAGGCCCCCCCGGCCCGCCCGTGGCACCAGAGCACAGCGATCGGAAACCTGCTCATCTCAGGCCCCGACGAGGGCGTGGAGTTGTTCCAGCCCGGGACCGTACGCCTACCCAAGGAAATGGGCGCGCTGCTCACCGACCGGCCCGACTTCATGGAGGAGCCCATCGCCCGCACGGGCGGTGCCATGCTGGCCCTGGCTCGTCAGGCCCAGGCCCTCGACGCCCGGGTCGTCGTGGTGCCCATCCCCTCCCACAGCGCGATCGACTCCGGCTACCACGACAAGTTCCAGGCCCGAATGGGCCTCGCTGCGGGCACATGGGACCCCGATCAACCCGTGGATCTGATGCTGGACGCCGCGCGTGCCGCAGGGCTGGACGTGCTCGACGTCCGCCCCGCGTTGGAATCCGCCGCAGCGGGTGGCGACGACCTCTACTTCCAGAAGGACTGGCACCTGAATCCCCTTGGAAACCGGGCACTGGCCCGCGCCCTGCACGAGGGCCTGAAGGACTGCCCGACTTTGCCCGCCGCCACAACCAAAGCTCAACTGCCCGAGACCGCCCCCACCGGTTCCGGCCTGCCCGGGTGGCTTCCCTGGTACGCGGGCCTCTGGCTGGCTCTCGGCACCCTCTTTGCCCACGTCTACTCCAAAGTCGAGAAGCCCCTCGCAGGGTTCTTCAAGGTCGGCCTGATGCTGGCCGTGGTCTTCGGCCTCGTCCTGGGCGCCACCAAACTGGTGAGCATTCTGGGACCCGAAGTGGGCCGCATCGTCACCCTCGGCGCCGTGGTGCTCATTCTGGGATTCGTCGGCTACAAGCTGGGCAACCGTCTGGGCACCATCGCGGAGCTCCTCAAGGCCTTCATCGGCCGGGGCCACTGGTACCTCATGCCCCTGGTCACGGTGCTTCTCACCGTGGGCAGCCTGTTGGTGGTGGCCGCCAGTTCACCCCTCGTCGCCCCGTTCATCTACACTCTGTTCTAGTCCCATGAGTGACTTCCTCAAAGAGAACTGGATCTGGATCGTGGCCCCCGTCGTCCTGGTGGCCGTCGGCGTCATCGTCATCCTCACGATGAGCAACGAAGACCCAGCGGCCGCGTTCACCTACACGCTGCGCTAGCTCCAGCGCCTCAGCGGGAGAGAAAGCGCTTGGCGAGCAGCTCGCCCAGGGCGACGACCCCTGCCGTATCCAGGACGAGCTTCTTTTGCTGCTCCGGAAGGTCGAAGGCCTTAATGTGGATCAGGTGCGGGTCGGCGGAGGCCACCTCTTCGATCCCCGCCGTGACGTCGATCTCGTTGACCCGCTCATCATCCGTCGGGGGCTGCTGACTGACGAACCAGGGCAGCTCCGGAAGACCGAGATCCACGCGGCTCTGATTCACCAGCGCCTGCAGTCGCTCAGGGGCTCCCTTGCGGAAGGGCCCCCAGGACATGTCGTTCTCGCCCAGGTGATAGAAGATCCCCGCCAGCTCGACCTCCTGGCCGCGGTCGCGGAGGTCCTGCAGCGACTCCTTCACGAACCCTATGAAGCTCGGGTAGAGGTTGCGGGTCGCCGCCACGCTGCCCTCCGGTGTCCAGTCGATGATCTGCGAGCCGCTGTGGGTGAACTTGGCCACGGCCACGCCCTCCCGCAGCTTGCGCCCAACGGCGGCACCGAAGCTCAGCTCGGGTCCGAAGGTGTCGTAGAAACCCGCGGGCCCCAGGGGCTCCCACCCGTCCGACACCTTGTACCCCCCACCGATGCTGTAGCGATAGGCGATGCGGTGGTCGTCCTTGAGGAGCGACGACTTCCCCCTCATGGCCTTCAGCTCCTGAACGAAAGCCCGCTCGCCTTCCATGTTGCGATGCCCGGCGACGACGAACAGCTTCACCTTGGCGCCCGCCTTGTAGGGCCAGGCCTTGAGTGGGCGTGGTTGCGCGGGCCGCTTCCCGAGGGTCTCCAGGTAGGCGTGGGCGTAGTTGATCCCGTGTTCAAGCTGGCCCAGGGTCCCGTAGTGGTAGTGCAGACCGACCCCGCCTCCGATCTCCACGCCCACGTGTGACGTAGGGACATAGTTGGCGAGCGGATCGACCTCCGTGACGGCACGCTGCCCCACGCTGATGGCATGCATGCGAGGCCGCAGGTCCATACCCCAGATCGTCTTGGTGCAGAGCTCACCGATATAGAAGCGCAGGTCGGGCGTCTGGAGATCCCGGCGCCAGCAGGCGAGGAAGCGGCTCAGGTTCTCACCGTAGGAGGCCATGTACTCCTCGTCGAACATGTCGTTCTCGCCCTGATGCCAGCAGACCCCCTCGATGCGGTACTTCGTCCCCCGCTCGTCAAGAGCGGCCAGGGCGGAGCGGATCCAGTCCCGGGCCAAGGGGTACATCTCAAAGCCACTGGGCTCATCCGGGTTCCAGTCGCCACCCAGGTGCGTGCCTCCAGCGGCCACCTTGATCACGGCAATGGGCGCCTGGATAGCTCGGGTGACCTCGCGGGCGAAGCTCAGCTCCGGCCCCACCACGTTGCTGACGGGAGCCAGGGGCACCCACCCCTCTGAGCGGTGCTTGTTTTCACGACCGATGCAGTAGGAGAACAGCACGTCGTCTTGAGGCGCGCCCAGCCCTGCGAACGGTGGGAAGCGTTGTATGTCCGCCACCTTCGAATCCGAGCCCACCATGTTGGACTGGCCGGCGAAGATGAAGACACGCAGGGTCGTATTGTCCGCTTGAAGCCCCGCCTCAGCGGAGACCCCCAAGAGGGTCGCAAGAGCAACAAGGATCAAAGCAGGTCGCAAGGCGTGCGTCATTGGTGTCTATCCCGAAAGCAGTAGAAGTCAGGGTTCTCTTTGAGTCTCACTCCACCAGGTCCAAGCCCAGGCGGCGCAGAAGGCCAAAGCCCCCGCAGAGTTCGGTAACAAGAAGGTGCACGGGCAGGGTCTCGGTCAACATCCAGCGTCTGAGTTGGAAGGCGTCTCCGGCGGGGCGGTTGAGACCCGCGTGGGTGGTGACCGCGCTCTGGTAGCCAGCCTCCTCCACAGCCTGTGCGTGCTCGGCGGAGTGATCCCAGCGTCGTCCGAAGGGATAGGCGAAGGACTCCCCGCACTCCACCCCGAGGAGCTCCTCCAGGGTCGACCGACCACGCTCGATCTCCTCGCGAGCAGCTTCGGACTCCAGGGTCGTGAGTACCTCATGGGACCAGGTGTGACCGCCCAACTCCACGCGTCCCGAGTCTCGCAGCTCGCGTGCGTCCTCGACTCCAAGGTAGAGTTCTTCGCACAGGGCCGCCTCGTCCCCCCCCGCCTGTTCGAACACGGCTTGAACGGCCCGATCCCGAGGTTCGGCGTCCAGATCGTACTTGAGCCGTCGCTTGAGGCCCCTGGCCGCCGCGTCCGCACCCGCGGCGAGGACCTCATTCAGGACCGCCGAGTTCCCTTTCAACTCCAGGGCGCAGCGACGGCCCGCCTCGGACGCGCCCAGCCTGCGCTCCAACCAGAACCACTGGTGCAGCCAACTGACTCGGCGGGTCTCCAGAGGCCGAGCTTCCAGGTACACCGTGCAGCGCGCGTCGCAGGCCTCCAAGAGGGGCAGCAGTTGGGTGCGATTGTCCAGGTAGCCATCGTCCATGGACAGCGCCACGAGCCCGCAGCCCTGACCGGAGTCCAACCGTGCCACGCCCTCTCCCACGGTGACCCACTCCGCGTAGCGGCCGAGAGCGCGCAGGATCTCCTCGAGGCGCTCAGGAGTGATCTTGAGATCGGCAGGCATCCTCTTACTGCCCACTGCCCCATCCACACCGTGGCCGGCCAGAATCAGGAGACGCGCCCCCCCGCGGCGGGCCATCAACCGGGCCACACCCGAGTAGACGAACGCCAGGCTGTACAGGTCACGCAGCGTTCGCTTGAGTCGATGGCGCAGGTTCATGTCAGTGCACCAACTCGTCGTCCCGGTCCCCATCGGTGAAGAACCAACTGGCCGGGTCGCGGGCCACTGCAGCCAGGGCATGGCTCTCATCGAGGTGGTGCACGATCACGATCTTGTAATCCTCGGCTTTGGAGCCGACAAATCCCGCTGAACCCAGCCGCTTCTCCCAGTCCGAGCCCTCGATGGCGTGGGCCCGGGCCACGGAGGCTCCCAACTTGTCGAGGTGCCCGAGCGCGGCCTCCATGGCTCCGGCCCAGGCCACCGAATCCCGCGCGACAAGGTCCACCACGTGCCCCACCGACTCTCCGTCTCCGGGCAGCTGAATCACCACGAAGGCCTGCATGGCGCCCTCAGTATCGAACACGCCGTGGGCCCTGAAGCGCCCCGAGGGTGCGTCGATGAAGCGCCAGTTGAGATAGTCCGCACTGCGCTCCACCATCCAGGGCCACTGCGCGGCCACCGCCTGCATCAGGGGTTCCAGGCTCTCATCAAAGCGCGGAAGCGCCACGCTGGTCAGGGTGTCGAAGGCCACGTTGCGCAGATGACCTCGCCGCATGTTTCCACGCCAGGCTCTCCAGGGTGTGGCCATGGCTGCCAGCCGTCCGGCCTTCATGCGCTCCGCGCGGGCGGCGGCATCGGCGTGCAGGACGAAGGTGTAAGGACGGATACGCCCCACCGACTCCCAGCCCAGGTGCTCCACAAAGATGTGAGCCGACTGGCGATTGGGCAGGCCGAACACGAAAGCCCAGCCGCGCTCGGCGGCCGCGCTCATGGCTCGCCGGTCCAGGTCGCTGAAGACCCCCTGGCCGCGGTGCTCGGGGTCGGTCATCACGTCCCCGGTCTGACCCACCGTGCCACCAACCTCGCCCCGGAAGAGGATGCGGCGTGGGGAGCACGCATAGCCGGAGACAGCCTGCCCGGAGGCCGTGCGCGCCAGGAGGCTGAGTGCCTGCCCGTGGGGGCTGGCGTCGTAGCGCCAGGGCAGCACCCGCTCCCCCTCTTCCGACCCGAAGCAACGGTTGTAGAGCGCCGCCTGCTCGGCACGGTCGGATTCACCGCAGGTAGCCACAGGCAGGTCCGTCGTGGGCCTTGTGTGCCCCATGGGATCGTCAGAAGCGGCCATGGACCGTACCCTACCCTTCCCCACCTGCCGGGGTACAGCACGCCGATTCCTTCATTCCACCAGCCCTCGAAAAGCCCAACACATGAGTCGCCTGATCGAATGCGTTCCCAACTTCAGCGAGGGACGCGACTCCGCCGTGATCGATGCCATCACGGCCACCATCGAAGCGAGCGAGGGCGTCAGCCTGCTGGACGTTGACCCGGGCTTCGCCACGCACCGCACCGTCGTCACCTTCGTGGGCGAGCCCGAGCCGGTGCTGGACGCCGCCGTGGCCGCCGCCAAGAAGGCCCTGGAGCTGATCGACATGAGCCAGCACCAGGGCGAGCACCCGCGCTTCGGCGCCATGGACGTGTGCCCCCTCGTCCCCGTGGCGGGTATCACCATGGAGGAGACCGTCGAGTACGCGCGCACCCTGGCCAGGCGCCTCGGTGAGGAAGCGGGCATGACCATCTACTGCTACGAGGAGGCCGCCCTGTGTCCGGAGCGCCGGAATCTGGCCCACGTGCGGGCCGGCGAGTACGAGGGCCTCGCGGCCCGACTGGCCACGCCCGAGGGTGCGCCGGACTTCGGCCCGAGCGAATTCAATCCACGGGCCGGAGCCACCGCCGTGAGCGCACGGGACTTCCTGATTGCCTACAACGTCAACCTCAACTCCACCTCTACCCGGCGCGCCAACGCCCTGGCTTTCGACGTGCGTGAGAAGGGTCGCATGCGCCGCGAGCCCGACCCCCTCACCGGAGAGATCGTGCGCGATGCGGACGGCAATCCCGAGTGGATCCCCGGCAGCCTCAAGAGCGTCAAGGGCATCGGCTGGTTCATCGAGGAGTACGGCATCGCCCAGGTATCCATGAACCTGACCAACACGCGCGTCACCCCTCTGCACGTGGCCTTCGATGAGTGCGTCGACAAGGCCCGAGCGCGCGGCATGCGGGTGACCGGCTCCGAGGCGGTAGGCCTCATCCCGTTGCAGGCCATGCTGGACGCCGGACGCCACTACCTGCGCCTGCAACAGCGCTCCACCGGAGTCCCCGACGCAGAGTTGATCAAGATCGCCGTGCGCTCCATGGGCCTGGATGAGCTGAGCCCCTTCGACCCACGCGCCAAGATCATCGAGTACGCCATCGAGGATGCGGGCGCCAATCCCCTGGTGCACGCGAGCCTCGCGGGCTTCACGGAGCAGACGGCCTCCGAAGCACCGGCTCCCGGGGGCGGCTCCGTGGCCGCCGCCGTGGGCGCCATGGGCGCGGCCCTGGGCACCATGGTCGCCAACCTCTCCAGCCACAAGCGCGGCTGGGACGAGCGCTGGGAGGAATTCAGCGCCGTGGCCGAGCGCGGCAAGGCCGCCTACGTGGAGCTTCTGGCCCTGGTGGACAAGGACACCGAGGCCTTCAACGGCATCATGGAAGCCTGGAAGGCGGCGCCCGAAGAGCGTGACGCCGCCATCCAGGCCGCCACCCGGGTCGCCATCGAGGTGCCCCTGCGCGTGATGGAGGTCAGCGTGGACTGCATGCAGGTCTGCGCCGACATGGCGGAGTCAGGCATGGAGGCCTCCCTCTCGGACGCCGGCGTGGGCGCCCTGTGTGCACGCACCGCCGCCCTGGGCGCCTACCTGAACGTCCGCATCAACGCCTCAGACCTCAAGGACGAAGGCGAGCGCAAGTCCTATCTCGATCGCGCCGGCGACCTGCGCTCCACCCTGGAAGCCCGGGAGAGGGAAGTGCTGGCCATGGTGGAAGCCAAGCTGGCCTGAGTCCTCAGGCGCGCCGCACCCCTATCCGCCCATGGCCCGCATCGCCATCGCCCGCCCCCATGGCCGCCAGGGTGGCAACCTGACCACGGCCCTGCGCTGGCAGCGGATCCTCACGGACCTTGGGCACCAGGTGAGCCTGGCGGAGGGCTGGGAGCCTGGCGCCACGCCGGGCCCCGACCTGTTGATCGCCCTGCACGCTCGTCGCTCAGGCCAGGCCATCGAGGCCTTTCGTAGGTCGCACCCCGAGGGCGCCCTGATCGTTGCTGCCACGGGAACGGATCTGTACGAGGATCTACCCACTGGAGAGGAAGAGGGACGCATCGCCCTGGCCGGTTTCGAGGCAGCCGACCGTATCCTCGTGCTGCAGGACCTGGCTCCCGCGGCCTTGCCAGAGGATTTGCGGCCAAAATCCAGGGTGGTCTACCCGTCCGCTCAAGGGCTTCCAACGAAGCCCGGCAACCATCCCATCTCCCCCTCCCCCCTGCAGGTGTCCATCCTCGCGGAACTGCGCCGCGTCAAGGATCCGCTGCTCGTCCTCGACGCCCTGGAACTCATCCCGGAACAGATCGAACTGAACGTCACCCATGCGGGGGCCGGGGACGAACCCGATTTGATCGAGCGTGCCCGGGCGGCGTCGGAGCAGAGTCCTCGCTACCGATGGGTCGGCGCACTGTCCCATGAGAAGGCCCTCGAACTCCTGGCCCACTCACACCTGACCCTCAACACCTCGCGCTCCGAGGGCGCCTCGGGAGCCGTGGTCGAGGCCCTGGTGCTGGACGTTCCGATTCTGGCCAGCGACGTGGCGGGCAACCGCGGCATGCTGGGTGAGACTCACCCCGGCCTGTTCGTCGCCAACGATGCCGGTGCCCTGGCCGAACGCCTGCAGCGAGCCTACGACGGCCAGGACTACCGGGAGGACCTACGCCACGCAGGCCGCGCTCGACTGCCCTTGTTGCAGCCCGAGCGGGAGGAAGCCGCCTGGGCCCAACTCCTGCGAGAAGTTCGGGTCGGCTAGGACGCATTCAAGGACCGGAAACCACACGGACCGACCACGTGGCCCCTCAGAACCCATTGACTTCTCCTTTTTGGAGGATGCATCCCAAGCGTGGGATTAGACTCAGGCGGTCATGACCCTTCCTTCCGAGCCTCCCGGTGAGGACGAGACCCGCTTCCTGGTCGCCCGCGCCCAGGCCGGGGACGACGAGGCCCTTGAGGACCTGTTCAAGCGCCACCATGACCACCTTCTGCTGGCCGTGCGTCTACGCCTGGGCACGCGTCTGAGGAGCGTGCTGGAGAGCGCGGACATCTTCCAGAGCGTCGCCCTGGAGGCCTTCCGCGACCTGGACAACTTCGAACCGCGTGAACCGGGCAGCTTCCGCCACTACCTCAACACCCTGGTCCTCAACAAGATCCGCGACCGTGCCCGCTACTTCGACGCGGCCAAACGACAGGGGGGTGAAAGGGCACCCCAGAGTCAGCTTGCACAACTTCCGGCCAGCGACCCTGAAGAGGGCTACAGGGACGGGAGCGGGCGATTCGAGAAGCTGGAACGCGCGATCCAACAGTTGCCGGAGGACATGCGTCAGGTATTGGTCCTGCGTAGTGTCGACGGACTCCCCAGCCAGGAGGTTGCCAGGATGCTGGGCAAGAGCGACGCAGCCGTCCGAAAAGCCTACTCGCGGGCCGTGGCACAACTGGCCAGTCGCATGGGAGAGGAAAACGCCCAGTAAAGAGACTGGCTCAATGCTGTCGGCTCCCTACTGGTTGAGGAAATCGCGGGCCTTGACAAGCCTGTTCCTGACGGCCGGATCGCTCGGGTCACCGTCAGCCGCCAAAAGACCGACGAGATACTCCTCGGCCAGCGCCGATGCATCCTGGCCCATCTCCTTCAACGCACGGCAAGCAGAGGTAGAACTCTCGCTTCGACCCTGGTCCAACTCAAGGACACGCATGTACAACCCCCGCGCTTTCTCGCGATCCAAATCCTCGGGGTGATCCTGAAACCAATTCGCACAATCGGCGCAGGTTGCGGACTTGCCACCATTAAGCAAGAACGCGAGGGTTTCGATGTTTATTGTGCTGTCCGGCCGCCATTCGAGCGCCCTTTCGTACCACTTCCGAGCTTCCGACAGGTTGTGCTCGAAATCGTAGGTATAGCCCATGATCCTCGCGGCTTGAAAATGTTCCGAACCCGGCTTGAGGAGCGGAGTCAGCACCTCGCGCACGTGCTCAGCGGCCTTGCCTTGCTCGCTCAAGATGAGGGTGTTGGCGTAGTAGATGCGAACCCTTTCCCCACCATTGGCGGCCGACTGCAGGGCCTCCGCAGCTCTTCCCTGATAATACTGAGCCCTACAGAGTTCCACCCAGGCTGTTCTGGATTCCGGGCTTAACGCGATAGCTTGGGTTAGGGCCTTTTCCGCCTCAACCCAGCGCCCTTCTCCGTTATGCATCACTCCCAATTCGATGAATGCCTCAGGGCTTCCCACACGAATCTCCTCAGAATCCACTCGCTGCTGATCCATGTCGTGTCGAACCCTATCGAGAAAGGCGCCCGGCACAGGTGAGTCCGGATCTAACCCCTGTGCATCCTCAAATACTGCAATGGCCAGTAACCAAAGCTCGTTTCTGGAATGGACGATGCCCCGGATCAAAAGGTCGCAAAAGGGACTCCGCCCCACGACCAGCTCACCTGAAGCCACACCTTTCAGAAACAGGGCTACCGCGTGTTCAGAATCATGGGTCAGGATCTGCTGCGCATTCGCGGCCATTCCTGCCAAGTCATCCGCAGCGTAAGCAAGAGCCGCTTTCTCGATGAGCTGATCAAAATCCGGAGGATCTTCCCGAAGGAACCGCCAAGCACCTGCAAAGACCACCAGTACCGCGACCAAGATGGCCGCCACCGAGCTCCTGGTCGGGTTGCGGCGCACATACTTGCCAACCCGCTGCACCATCGTCGGAGGTTGTGCCTGGATGGGCTCGTGTGCCAGATGCCTGCGCAGGTCCGCCCCAAGCTCCGCCATCGTCTGGAAGCGACGGATCGGGTCCTTCTCCATGGCCTTGACGCAGATCACCGCTAGATCCCTTGGGATATCAGAGCGCAGGGTGCGCGGGTCGACCGGGTCCTCCCACAGGATCTTCTGCGCCACCTGCTCGGTCGTGTCTCCCTCAAAGGCCCGCACGAGCGTCAGCATCTCATACAGCACGACCCCCAGGCTGAAGACGTCCGTGCGATGGTCGATCCCCGCATGCTTGGCCGCCACCTGCTCGGGGCTCATGTAGGCATAAGTGCCCACCAACTGACCCGCGACCGAGATCGATTTTTCGTCGACCAGCTTGGCCAGACCGAAGTCCAGCACCTTGGGCCTGTCCTCCCCGGTGACGAGGATATTGCCGGGCTTCAGGTCGCGGTGGATCACGCCTCCGGTGTGCGCCACCTCCAGGGCGTCCGCCACCCCGGCCACGAACTCGGCCACCTGATCGTAATAGCCCTCGGGCAGTTCCCCCTCCTCGCGCAGGGCGTCCAGGCTATGACGCAGGTCGCAGGCCTCGGGCACCAACTCC